>TARA_R100001369_G_scaffold23515_1_pt1 | contig 13246 bp, 29 predicted proteins | sample TARA_R100001369 | Tara Oceans TARA_R100001369 (sample SAMEA2621528) | marine metagenome | biome: marine biome (ENVO:00000447); feature: surface water layer (ENVO:00002042); material: "saline water (ENVO:00002010), including plankton (ENVO:xxxxxxxx)" | depth 5 m | reverse complement strand
CCACCAAATTAATTATTGAATTGCATATCTTCCAAAATTAGGTCTAGATAATAATGAGTATGTTGCATAACGGCAAGGGTCAATTAAATGGTTATGTTTATCTTCAGGCACATTAATAAGTTTTCCACTTCTATCTTCTTTCCATTTATAGTTTCTAAACTCTTGTATTGCATTTGTTGAATCACTTGTAATATGAATTTTATACCTTCTTAATAAGTCAATCCCTGCATTAACAGAATCCTTACCTTTTAAACTTGGAAAAATATTATGACCCATTCTTCTTAGTTCAGCAATTAAACGAGGTTCAGCACTATCGGCATAGATTGGATTGCTTGATAAATTTTGTTCTTTAAGAAATAAATTAATATCATTGGTTGTCATTTGTGTTCTGTATAAATGCTCTTTAATATAAAGATTATGTTCATGAATATAAACAGAAACTAACGTAGTTGGGTCGTTGCTATAACCAAAATCCATACCATAAGATATTAATTTTGCATCTAATGGAATATGTTTAATTTCAATATATTTAAAGATAGTTGATATACTTGTTGCTCTTTCTCCAAGTCCATATATTTGCCAATATTGGTCATCTGTATCTTTTAACCTTTCAATCTCTAATTTAATTACATCTTCTAAAAATGGATTATCTAAATAAGTGGTTTTATAAAATGCACAATCTTCTCTTGTAATTACATTATCATAAATCCAATGATATTCATCAGAAGGATTAAAATCTAATATTATTCTTTCTTGTGTTCGAAATATTAGCTGTTGCCAATCTTCCCAATATAATTCATTGCCTTCATTAATAAAAAGTAAATCTCTTTTACGACCTCTAATTTTTTGTGATTGGTCAAGTGATGTGAATTCAACTAAGTTCCCATATAAATAATATTCACTACTACTTTTATTGTGATGTTCCTCACGATAGATTTCATGTTCTCGTAATATTTGTATAAAATCTCTAAGTACTGTTGCTCTTAAACTTGGAAAGGTTTTTCTGCAAATAGTAATAATCTTTTTATTGTTATGAGTACAATAATGAAATATAATAAATAATAATATGTTGTAAGTTTTGCCTGACCTTGTTCCACCTTGCTCAACTACTATTTTTTTATTTGTATTAACTAAATGCTTATAAACAATATTAGTTTGTATCTTCGGTTTTGTCAATTATTTCAATTTGAAAGTTTGTGGGTAATCCATCAGCACCAGTAATTTCTTGTCTCTCAATATAACCTCTCTTTTTTCCTTTAGTCTTTAAATAAAAAATTGTTGCTGATGTAATATTATCTTCTATTTGTTTATGTAAATGACTTTCTGCAAAATCCAATGCTATGTTTTCAATATCTTTTACTTCTTCAGCAAAATCTTCATCTTCTTTTAACCATTTATAAAATGTACTTCTTGGAATATCTGATTTTTTACAAGCTACTGTAACGACTCCTAAACTTTGTTCTAATGCTTTTAATATTGATTCCTTTTTTATGTGTCTACTTTTGTCTATCATTCTCTGTTGGGTTCGTTTGTAAATGGTACATCTTCTTGGTATGTATCCCAAGCTATATTACTTCTAACACCTTTAATTAATTTTGGTGTAAGGTTTCTATATTTAATTCTATGGTGTAATCTTGCACCATTCTTTTTTTGTCTTTCTGCATAACACAAACTAGGAAATTGAATTGGAACAACTAAAGATTTATTTAATAATTTATTTTCATTATATAAGTCTGTTAATCCACCAATTTGAGTTGCTGAACTTGTTGGATTTAAAGCTAATCCTGTTCCTAAACTACCTGTAAAATATCCTTCATTTAAAACACCTACAAATTGAGAGGTGTCGTTATCTTGTATTGCTCTTTCACCTCTATATATAAACCTTGTATCTATAAAGGTTGTGTTCATTACTTTATGTCTATACATTTTATTGTCAGGCACTTGAAACATATCACCTGTTTGACTTAATCCAAATAAACCAATTTTTTGCCTTTGCATAAATTCTTTGATTCCATTAAACACATTAACCAAGTCTTTTAATTCTGCTCCTCTTGTATATATTGCATAAGGTTTAATTTCATATTGTCTTGTATCATCATCAATAACTAAATAAAAATCTATATTTAAATCTTTTGCCATATCATAAAACATATTACGACATTGTCCTGCACTTCTTCTTGATTTACTTGCTCTATGAACATAATCAAATCTTTTTCTTGCTTCTTCCATATTAAAAATATGAAGTTTACAATTTAATTTATTTGTTTCATTTATATATTCTTGAGTGTCATCAGTATCATCATCAATAAATACATGAACATTTTGTGGTTCATAACCTTTTTTAATAAAATATTTAGCTGTCTTAATATTTGTGGGTCTATGATAAGAAGGAATAAATATATCAATCATCATTAAAAAATTCATTATCTGTAAAACTTAATAGTTTAATTAAATCATCTTGAATAAAACCATTTAATCCATTATCAGTTAAAACTAATCTTAATCTTTCTATTGCTTTTTGTTCTTCTTCATTAGCATTAAAATAATAATAGTTTGCAACATTTTCAAAATCTATTTTAATAAATCTATATGCAAACATTTTTAATATTTCTTTTTGTTTTTTATTTAAATTAAATTCATCTAAACATTTTACTTTTTCATTATACTTCTTTAAGTCAATACAATCTTCTAAATTAATATTTGGTATTTCTTTTGGTTCATAATATAAAGGTTTGTATTCTAATCCTGACAATAACTCTGTGTTTTTAATAGTTGGAACATTAACCGCCCAATCTTCAAGGTGTTTTATATCCCATTCATTTGCTAAAGAATCCCAATCCCATTCACCAAAATTAACATTGTCTTTAATAATAAATTGTTTAATTTGTTTTTCACTTAAATTTTTAGCTTTAATTATATAAACATCTTTTAAACCAATTTCTTTACAGGCTTTAAACCTCATGTTTCCACCAATTATTTTACCATCATTATCTATTACTAATGGTCTAAGTTTTAACATTTCAGGAAATTCTTTAATTGAATTTACTAACTTTTTAAATTGTGCATCCTTAATTATTCTTGGATTTTCAGGATTAGGAAATATTTTTTTAATAGATATTTGTTCAATCATACTATATATATAACGTATTAATTTGTTTATTAAAATTTTTATCTAATATATTACAATAAATACTTATCTCATTAAGTTCTTTTAATAAACCTAATATTTCTCTTTCATTTAGGTTAATTCTATTTAGTCTTTTTTTGTTTTTAGAATACGCACAATTATGAATTATAAATTGCGTAAGACTATTTTTGTATTTCATATAATATGAATAATCTTCAACATTTATATATTCCATTATTCTTTATTTCTTTGGCTATATCTTGAAGCAGAAATAAAGGGTTTGTGGTCTTTATTAATATTTTCTTTATTTATAATTTGACCTTCTAAATCAATAACAGTGTAATTGTGTTCAACTAAAATTTTAATTGAATTATTAATTTCATCAGCAGTTTTTCTATAATGGTCAAATATTTGATTTTCAAAAGCATGTGGTTCATGTGCCATAATTTATTTTATTTTTAATCTATAATTATTTAAATATAATTCTAATGTTGGTCTAAATTCAACTAATGAAGTTGCGTTTGGATGGTTAATTTTTAACATTTTTTCATATTGCTTAGTTAAAAAGTTTATTGTTTTAATATTGTTATTTGTTTTTATTAAACACATTCTTATAAATTCTCTTACACAATATGCAATAACTATTTTTTTTCCATAATTTTTACTTAAATAACAAACCTTGTTTAATAAATAATCTGATAGGTTTAAATCATAAATTTTAGATTTACCAATTTTAAAATTTTTGTTATTTGTTATATGATTATTATTGAAATATATTTTAATAATATTTCCAATTGTAATATTACTTAAATTTGTTAAATATTTATTATAAACTAATTTATAGTCATTATTATAAGGTGCAAATGCTTTTAAATAATTTAAGGGAGTCCAATTTAAATTTGCATTATTTAAACTAATAATACAATTTAAATGTTCAAGAGGAATTGTTGTATCTATCCAATCAACAATATAAACAGGAATAAATTTTTGTTTTAATAATTTTGCTGATTCTAATCGATGATGACCTTCTATTACAAAACCATTATCACTAATAATTATTGGCATTAACCAACCATAATTAGTTAATTTGTTTTTAAAATTTATTGCATGATTTAATATAAAATCTCTGTTATCTTTAGCCATTTTTAAATCTTTAATAGGATAGTATGGATTAAACTCACCTCTTTTCAATTGTTCTGTTTTCATATAATTGTTTTTAATTGTGTTTTATATTTTATTATTCTGTTCTTAATTTTATAATTTATTTTTCTACTATTAAAACCCCATTTCGTTTTACTTTTGGTTTTCTACCCTCTTCAACAAACCTTTCTTTTTGCTTTTTTCTAATAGCTTTTTGTTTATTGTTTGGTTTATCTTTTTTTAATGGTTTAAACTGTCTCATTAATTTGTTCTTAATTTTAATAGATTATAACATTCAATATATCTTTCTCTTGCTTTACTTTTATATTTTTCTTTAAATAATAAATAAAGTTGTTTAGTATATTGATATTTAGTATTACAATTTTTAAAATATTTTAAAGCGAATTTTTTACCTTTTCCTTTAAAAAAATTTACATTGTCAGCAGTATCGCCCTCAACCATTTGAGAGTAAAAATTATATAATGCTTCTTGTTTAGAAATGTTTAATATTCTTTTTGTGTTTGGATGATAATTATACATTAAACAAGGAAACTGTTTATAGTCTTTATCAATTGAAACTATCATTACTTCATTTCTACCAAACTCTTGACTCAAAGTGTACCAATATCTTGCAACCATATCATCTGTTTCAATACCAAATCCATACTTAGAATTGTAAGTGTCCTTTACATATTGATGCATTTTATGAATTAATGGTGGTAATTTTTGTTTTTTTCTATTGGCTTTATAATTTTTAGTCAATAGTTTTCTAAAGTTTCCACGACAACCATTGAAAGTTATAACCTTATCAATATCGTAATGTTTTTGCATATCATTAACAATCTTCATGTATTGTTCATCAAACTTAGAAATTGAATCTTCAATATTTTCATAATGTGGATTATCATTAATATTCTTTTTGCTTTTACAACAACTTGCAAAAACTAAGCTATCGGCATCAATTAATAATATCATTTGTTTACTCTTGAATTAAATAAAATATTTATTTTATCTTCTTGTGTTCCAATTAGTTTACCACATACTTGAGATAATTCAGTAATAACTTGAGTTCCTTTTTTATATTTTTTTTTAAAAATAATATCTTCTTGTAAGATTTCTATTCTTTTTCCACTATAACCAAAAGTTTCTCTATCAGGTTTTTGAAGAATGATTTTTCCAATTAACTTTTTTTCAATATAAAATTCTTTGTGGTATTCTTTAATTTCAAACATTTAATAAATATAGTTTATATATCTAATATATACAAATTATAGTTTATCTAATTCTAATTGCATTATTTTTTTTCTTAATAGTGAAGAACTAAAATCATGATTTCTTTTATTATAATAAATTTTTATGTTATTATTAATACAATATTTTTTATGTGTGAAATTATTATTTTTGTATTCTTCACCAACAACAGTTAAATCTATTTTAAATGTTTTTAATATATCTAACAATTCTTTTTCATTAGAGTAAGGAATAATTTCATCAACATTTTTACAACAATCTAACTGGACATATCTTTCAACTATTGATTGAACTGGTTTGTTTTTAAAATTTCTTTCTATTGATGGGTCAATATGTAAACCAACTATTAAATAATTACATTTACTTTTAGCAAATTCTAATAATTTTATATGTCCAATATGAAACAAATCAAATGTACTAAAGACTATTCCAACCTTCATTTATTTAAATTAATTTTAGATGCTTGATTTTCATTTAATAAATACACATCTTTTTTAATTCTTTTTTTTGTCCAAAGTGAAGTGTCTGGACAATATTTTTTTACAGGTTTTGGCATTATTATTTTATTTAGCCAAAACATAAAATTTCCTTTTGGGTCGTTAACAAAGTATAATTTTAGAATATTATCATCAATTAACATTAGTTCATCATATCTTTTTTTTTCCAACATTTTTTCTTCATAATACTCATTACGAAATTTCATTTCTATTACACATTTATGACCTTTAGCAGTCATACCAATTGCATCATAGACTTCTTGACCATCACCTGTCCATTTTAAATCCCATCCATCAAAGTTTAAAAATTGAATATATGCCTTTTCTAATTTATGATGTTTTTTAATTGTCATTATCCCAAATAATATTTAAATCTTCTATTAATCTATTTATTTTTTTTGGGTTGCAGGTGCATGGTTCGTGGTATTTATGTTTGTAATACTGTGAGTGTAAGAGACAAACCATTCTAAATTCAACTTTGCTGATGCTGTTTGATTTTGAAATTCTAAATTCCTTCCATAGTTTATAATCATCTTTATTAAATTTTACCATCTTTTAATATTAATTTTATTCCAATCTTTTCTTCTTTTATCACAATTACAATTTGGATTTATTTTTTTCCAAATATATCTTATGCCTGTATATTTTGTAATATAAAAAACTAAATCACCTAATTTCATATTTTTAATTTATTTATTTTCCATTTAATTCCTAATTTATTTAAAACATCAATTAGTTTATTGTCTTTAATTAAAGTATTCCATTTGCCATTAAAATAATATTGTGCAACATTACATTGAGAAAGTGGAATATCAACACAATCATTTTTATAGTTATGAGTTATAAATAATACAATACTTTTATCTGTATGCCATGAATCACAAATTCTTTCTAAAACCAATCTTTGTCCTATTTTTAAAAGATTGTTAATTTTTTTTACTTCCATCAAAATTAGTGCTTCATTATCAAACTCAAGAACTGCATCAATATCTGTTGGATGTATTTTTCCATTTTGAACACCTGTAAAATCTAATCCTTGTTTTGCTTGATTTGAATTTCTTATTAATGTCATAATGCTTTTTTTAATCTTTCAATAACTTTACGATAAGTATTATATAAAGAATGATAAGGAATAGAAGTTTTTCTTGAAAGTGTTGCAATTGAAGTGCCACTATCAATTAATTCATATACTTTTTTATCGTACCAATATAGTTTACTTAATTCATGTTTTATTATTTCGTATTTAGAATCATAATTTTCATTATCATATACATCAAAATGTTTATGGAATTCATTAATTACAATTGGTTCATCAATACTAATTATACAAACTTTTTTTTCTTTTCTTTTTAAATCTAAAAATAAACTTTTAAGTGTTTTAAAAATATAAAAATAATTGTAATCATCATCACCATAATGAATATCTAATCCTTTGTCTAAATTTTTTTTTATTTTAATATACATTTCTGATACAATATCTTCTGCTGTGTCTTTATTACAACCAAAAGATTTAACAATGTCTAACCAAATAGAATGTTTTTTAAAAATATCAGTCAATAAATCTTGCATACATATTTTAACTTTTTAAAGGGTCATATAAATCACCAACAATTTCTGGCAATCCTAATTCATTTACTTTAAAACTAAATGTTTCAAACGAATACCCTCGACTCCTTTTACACTTCACTGTTACCCATTCTTTATTCACTGTGTTTGCTTCTAATTGAATTTGACATTCCGTCTTTTTTTCAAGGAAACTACCCAAATGACCGGTTGGCTTGTCGCTTCCAAAGTTAGAATGAATTACACAGATTATATGACAATTATAATTTGCTGACCATTCCATAACTTTTTGAATACAAGCATTAGATTCTTCAATATTATTTACATCAGAAACTAAATCTGCAATTCCATCTATTATTACAAGTCCAACATTCTCAAATTTATGTTTTAAACAATATTCAATAAACTCTATTCTTTGTTTAAATCCAATTGTTCTTAATCCGAAGGTATGATAATAATGTGAAAAATCCGAATTGTTCATACTTAGCACTCTTTTGAAAACTCTTTGCGCATGCCACGAACCTTGCTCAGTGTCAAAATGTAATACTTTTTTATCTTCTCTATGTCCTTTAATTTGACCACCAAAGTTGTTTTTACCACCCAAATAAACAGAAGCAAATAATGATATTAAAAAAGTCTTTTTTGTTTTTGGTGGTGCTTGTATAAATGAAAAGTTCCCATACGTACCAATTGGAATTGGTAAAAGCATATCACCTTTTGTAGATTTTATTAAATTTTCTCCAAATGATATTGCTACAGGTGGATAAGATATTTCTTCCTTAGCATTAATTATTAAATCTTGTTCAATGGATTCCATTATAAGAAACTGAATAGTTTCCTTTTCGCTCATTCTGTTTGTCATTGTTTAAATATAAAAAAAAAGGTGGATAAAAAACCCACCTTAATAAAACTTAATTTTAAGTTTATAAATTAGAAAGGTAAATTGTTTTTATCTTCAACTACTATTGGCTTTTCAGCTAATTGAATTTGATTATCAGTCCATACAACTTTTCCATTACCTAAATAATTTCTTTGAACTTTTGCATCTCTTTCTTCTTTTGTTTGAGAATCTTGAATAGATACATTATTACCATACCTTGTTTCATTGTTCAATGAGATAGTCAGATTATAATAAACTGCACCGTCTTTTCCTTTTATAAATTTTTCTTTAGGTAATTTATCCACCCTAATACTCGCATTAATAATTGCTCCCATAATTTAAATTTTAATTGTTTAATAATTCATTTCTAATGTAACCAGACAAAGACATTCTTTTTTCTTTTGCTCTGTTTTGTAATAGCTTTTTATCTTTAAAACTTAATTTAAGTAATAAAGCAGCATCTAATTTATTTTCTTTACTCATATTTTAAAATTTAATAATTTAATTTCAATTTCTTTATTTATTTTATAATGTTCTTTTATATCATATATTGTTTTACCTTCTTTCATTGCTGCAAATGCATTTTTAAATTGAGGTGTATTTTCTAATAACACAGGTTTAGATTTTTTTTTAATTTTATAACTTTCTTGACTTTGAAAAGGAACAATACCTTGTGATGCTAAATTCGCATCATCATCAACTGCTTGTAAAGCTAATAAAGATTGTAATGTATATCTTCTAAAATAAGTAATTGCAGAACCTAATTTTTGAGCATCTAAATTTTTTGGTAATTTAATTGAAGATTCAACTGCTCCACCATCTAAATCATGTATTACACTTCTAACATAACCATCAGTAAGAGGTTGTAATAAAACCAATTCATATTTTTGTAATAATGGTTTTAATTGACCTATTAAAGAATTTATATCAAAGTATTTGGATTTGTAAAATGGGTTTTTAGCATCTTTACTTATAGCACCAAGTTCATTTTGTAGATTAAATAATTTTAAATAAATATTTTGTTTCATAATGTGATTCTGTTATTTTGTGATACTTCTAGTTTTGCTTCAGTAGTTTCTAATTTAGATTCTAAATCTAAAATAAATTCTTGTTTTTCTTTTAATTTTTTTTGATAATAAGAAACTAAAACAAAGTGTTCATGGTAACTTATTGTTCTGTTTTTTGTAATTGACATATATATTATATTTATAACAAATATACAAAAAATATCTATAAAAAAAAAGGGAGTTTTTACACTCCCATTATTATTATTTTATTTTGCAAACCCTATTAATAAGTTTTTTTACTATTTTTTTATGTTCTGGGCAAACTTGAGGGTCATTAAAACATTTTGTTTCGTTGTCTAAAGCAAAATATAAAGCTTCTGCTTCTTCTTTGTTTTCTAATCTTAAGTATATCATTTGTTTGTTTTTAATATTAACTTAATTATTAATATATAACAAATATACATTAAATATATATAACTACCAAATTAATATAAAAAAAAAAGGGATAAACATTGCTAAGCTGCTGATTTCTAAGTAAGGTTAAGTTATCTTGGCTTGGTTGAAATATCCCTTTTAAATTAATTTAAATTTGTTAGAAGAAATTTACATTACTCCATTTTTCATGCAATTTGAGTGCTCAACATTTATTTTAATTATAATGCTAATATATATAAAATATATATAACTACCAAATTAATATATAAAAAAAGTAATAAGTGAGGAAAAACCTTAGGTGGCTAATCTGTTTTGTAGCAAGAATGCTGATACATTCAACACCTCCCAATTATCAGTTGGTTTTTTTGTTATTTAATTACAGGAAACTTTATCCTATCCTTTGCTAATGTATGTTGTCTTATTGTTTTATTTAAGCTGTCGTACTTTTGACTATTTTTCCCTTTGGAACATTAGGTCGTTAACCCTAAACTTTCTTAAAACCACTTTTCAAACATTCAAGTTCTCTTCCAACTTGTTTCACACTTTTGTTTTTTAAACCTCATTTATTTCAATGAGTAGCAATTTTCCTTATTACTTTATTTTCAATATTTCAATGAACTTATTTAATTATAATGCTAATATATACATAATATATATAACTACCAAATTAACATAAAAAAAAAGGGTAAAAATAAATTTACCCCTCTTTCAATTTAAACAGAATACTCAAATATAACGATTATAATTTATTAAGCAAATTATTATAATATATAATCATACTTTCTAAATCATCATTAGAATATTTTACAATTTGTTTTGATTTTATTATTAAATCATCAACTATTTGTTTACCATATTTTTGAATTAAATTTAATGCAAATTCATATTGACGTCCTTGTTGCATTACATTACAACCATAACATTGTACAGCACAATTCGTAACATCCCATCTTGTAGAATAAGATTTTCTACTTTGAAAATGTCCACATTGCATGTTTTTTTTATAATGGCTAACTTTATTACAGGTAAAACATTTAACCATTTCATCTTCTGAATCTTTAAGTCTTATATATAAAGAAAATACTGTATCAAGTCTTTTAACTATATTTTTTCGAGATTTTATTTTCATTTATCCATATAATATAAAAACCTATCACCAGTATTTTTATCTAATTTTCTAATTGCTCTATAAATTGCTTTGCTTTGTTTTTTTGCTTCTATTTTTTCAGATTTTGTTGAATCTATTCCAAGATTACAATAAATATTTGAATCTATTTCAAGTAAAGAATCTATTTTTTTTCTTATAGAATATGTTTTATAATTTAATATTTTTTCAATAATATAATTAATCATGATTTTGTTTTAATAATTAAAAGAAAGAAAGAAAAAGGACAAAAAGAAAGAAAGAAAAAGCCTACAAAAAGAAAATTGATTATTTGCCTGTTCCAAGCATCATCCATTTTTATTAGGCTATGCAAGTTTAATTTTTTATAAATATAATAAAAAATATTTATCTTTTTATTTTCTCATAACTACGACCCCCAAAATAAGCTGCTACTGTAGTTGTAAGCAATAGTTTTAAAAGTTCCTTCCATTCACTATCCACATTAAAGCTTATCGCACCTGCATCAATAAAAACAAGTAATACAGTTGATATAATTAAGAATATTAACACCAATGGTCTTACATTCTTTGAAAGATATGAATCTGATTTTAAATCAGTTTTCCATCTATCTGTAACACTTTGTTGAATTTGCATTTCTGATTCAATAAAAATTTCTTGCATTTCTTTTTCAAATTGTGCTTTTTCTACTTTACTAAATGTATGCTTGTCTATTATTCCTGATATTTTATTAGCAATATTAATTCCTGTTTCACCAAAAAGTTTTTTAAATATTTCAAACATTACTTTTTATTTTTCATTAATACATCCGAAGAAGGTCTTTTTACAATGTCTGGAACAATAGGAACTTTTTTTGGTATGTTACTATTAAAGTTATTATTTGAGTTGTTAGAACCTCGATTGTCATTATATCTCCATTGATAATTATAATTTTGTGGATAGTAATTGTTATAATAAGGATTTGAATAAACAGGATAAAATGAATTATACATATTTGGTCTTATCTTGTCAATAGCAACAAGTATTGTATCACCTTCTAATGTTACTGCTAAAACATGAGATGCAATTTTTGGTTTAGTGTATGTTCCACAACTAAAAACAAATACAACAAATAAAAACAATACTATATTTTTCATCTTTTATAAATTTTATCTTCTAATTTATCAAGTCTTTCAGATTCTGATTTAATGTGTTGTTCTAAAAATATAATTTTTTGGTCAATTATATCATGTGATTGAGTAGGTGGTAATTTTTTTGCAACTTCAATTTCTTTTTTATTAATTTCAATTTGTTTTGTTAAAGTGGAATAAGTCATAGTTATGCTTATAATACCACCTATAACTAAAATCAATGTTTTTAAGTCAAAGTGTAAATCAGGTTTTCCATCATTATCTAAATCTATTCCTACTTCTTTTTTCATTCTTTATATGCTTTATAACACATAGCAATTGCCTGTGATTTTTCGTGATACTTCATTAACTCCGGAACACATCTAATCATAAAACTAGATTGTTTTTCATTTTTCTTTTTTTTTGGTATTGGCATATTAATAGAATTTAAAGTGTAATACAAAAACTATGCAATAAATGTTTAATTCATCAAAATCATTATTATTTTTTTTTGGATAAAAGCTAAAACCCAATAACGGACCTATTGTAAATCTTTCTAATATTCCAAATTCAAATTTATCCACAATTTTTGCAACCTGTATAAGTGTAATATTTTCCTTTTTTTTTAATTTCTAATGCTTGTTTTCTATTATCTTTTTTATTTAAATAAGATATATGCAACCAACTCGGTTCACCATCTTGATTAGGAAATTCAGAAATTACTTGGTCAAAATCTAAATTTTTAATAATATAATTAAGCATTTCAAGATTGGATTTCTTACCTAAAGAAGTAATATCCATTGCTTTTCCTACAATATGTGCTGAACTCATTGAACCACCAATCATTTCATTAAGTTCTTCACATCTATAAAAACTATTTACTTTTATCGGACCACCAACAAATTCTCTTAAGGGTTCAAAAACCTTTTCAGAAATAAGTTCCATGTTTTTAATATGGTCTTTATTAGGTTTGTTCTCTAAACCAAATTTATTTGCAGTTTGAGAATGTGTTGCTTCTTTAAAACTTATATGTTCACTAATTTTTTTCATCTTTTTCTGGGATTAATTCATAAGAACCATCTTTAAGGTCAATATTTATTTTACCATATTTTTC
>TARA_R100001369_G_scaffold89522_3_pt1 | contig 13247 bp, 9 predicted proteins | sample TARA_R100001369 | Tara Oceans TARA_R100001369 (sample SAMEA2621528) | marine metagenome | biome: marine biome (ENVO:00000447); feature: surface water layer (ENVO:00002042); material: "saline water (ENVO:00002010), including plankton (ENVO:xxxxxxxx)" | depth 5 m | reverse complement strand
TTTCTTTTTCTGATACCCGCCATTACTATGAAAAGCTTCTCGGAAGAAAAAAAACTAGGTACGTTGGAGCTACTTTTTATCAAGCCCATCTCTTTATGGGAAACGGTTATTGGTAAATTTTTAGGTACCTTTTGCTTGGCCTTGATTGCCATATTGCCTACACTGCTTTATGTGTATACTATTTCCCAATTGGGTGTCACCATAGGTAATCTGGATATGGGCATGATACTGGGCTCTTATTTTGGGCTCTTATTCCTAATAGCAACCTATACCGCCATTGGACTATTTGCCTCTACCCTGTCTGAAAACCAAATCGTGGCCTTTATAATTGGCATGGTTCTATGTTTTATTATGTTGTACGGCTTTGAAAGTCTGGCTACGATTCTACCTACCGGCCCTATGATGCTTTTTGTGGAACAAATTGGAATGATGGCCCATTTTGAAAGTATAGCCAGGGGTGTTTTGGATACAAGGGACATTGTGTACTTCACAAGTCTTACCCTATTCTTTCTCTACCTGAGCATTAATCAACTAAAAAACCAAAATAGGTAATGAAGAGAAGTTTATTATCTATAATCAAGGCTGTTGTTCTATTGCTGATCGTAAATATCCTGGCCAGTTTTTTCTATGGGAGAATAGATCTCACCGAAGACAGTAGATATACCCTCTCCAAGGCGGCATTAAATTCTGTTGGAGAATTTAACGCTCGGGTAATAGTAGATATTTTGCTCGATGGAAATCTTCCTCCCGAATTTATAAAATTAAAGGTGGAAACAAGGCAGCTATTGGAAGAATTTGCTTCGGAAAACAAGAACATAAAGTTTAATTTTGTAAATCCGCTTGAAGGAGCCCCACAAATTGATGGCGTAATCACAGACCTACAGGCCTTGGGCCTAACGCCCACCAATGTTACCGTTGAACAGAATGGAAAAGTCTCCCAAGAGATAATTTTTCCCTGGGCCATGGTCAATTACAACAACAGCACTGTAAAGGTACCCTTGTTAAAGAATAAGCTTGGTGCTACCACCGAGGAGCGGGTAAACAATTCCGTTCAACATTTGGAATATGCCTTTGCGGATGCCTTTACAAAGTTGAACATCAAGGAAAAAAAGAAAATAGCCATTATTAAAGGTAATGGAGAGTTGGGTGATATTTATATGGCAGATTATCTGACCACCATAAAGGATTATTACAACATTGGCGCCATTACCTTGGACTCGGTATCAACCAATCCAGAAAAGGTCCTGGAACAACTAAAAGGCTTTGATCTTGCCCTCATTGCCAAACCTACAGAAGCCTTTACCGATGAAGAGAAATTTATTCTGGATCAATACATAAGCGGGGGAGGCAAATCGCTTTGGCTTATAGATCAGGTGGCAATGGAACTAGATAGCCTTTTCAACGAAGAAGGTACCGCCATGGCCCTACCACGTAACCTAAACCTCAACGATTTTTTCTTCAAATATGGAATTCGCTTAAATGCCGATCTTGTCAACGACCTTTATTTCACCCAAATAGTTTTGGCGACAGGAGAAGGAAACAGTTCCCAATACAACCCTGTTCCCTGGTATTACAACCCAATGGTCTTTTCCAAAAATGACCATCCCATAAACAACAATTTGGAAGCAATAAGGTTTCAGTTCACAGGAAGTTTGGATACCTTGGCCAATGGCTATAAAAAACATATCCTACTCAGTAGTTCTCCCTTATCCAAAACTGAAGGAGTTCCCAAGCCAATTCAGCTCGACATTATTAATACACCACCAGATAAGGATTTATATAATGATGGAAATAAGATATTGGGGGTATTGGTAGAAGGTGCGTTCAAATCCACTTACGAGAACCGGGTAAAACCGATTAAGCTGAACAAAATTGTAGATCAAGGTCCTGAAAACAAAATGATAGTACTATCGGACGGTGATCTTATTAGAAACCAGATCCGAAATGGCCGACCTTTGGAATTAGGTTATGATAAATGGACAAACAACTTCTTTGGCAACAAGGAATTTCTCATAAATTGCCTTAATTACCTGTTGGACGATACCGGACTTATAAACATTCGTAACAAGAAAGTAACTATTCCTTTTTTGGACGAAGAAAAAATTAATAATCAAAAAACCAAATGGCAGTTGATTAATATTGGCCTACCCTTGTGTTTGACCTTTATTTTTGGTTTCCTAATACACACCATTCGCAAGAAAAAATATGGGGTATAAGTGTTGATAAGTTTGTTTCCTTAAAAAGGACATTTAAAATATCTTTGTTTTGACCGTGATTCAAGGAATATTACGGATTCAAACAGAAATTCGAACACTGTTTTAGGTTGTACAATAATGTAGATTCCTTAAAAAAAAATAAACCAATGAAATTTATAGTATCTAGTACTTATTTACTAAAACAACTCCAAGTTTTAGGTGGGGTTATCAATAACAGCAACACCCTACCAATTCTAGACAATTTTCTCTTTGATTTAAACCAAAAAGAACTCACTGTTTCGGCTTCCGATTTGGAAACCACAATGAGCTCTGTACTGGAGGTAGATTCGGACAATGAGGGAACCATTGCCGTTCCTGCAAAACTGTTGTTGGAAATTTTAAAAACCTTTCCTGAGCAGCCCTTAACCTTTGTTGTTGAAGATAATAATACGGTAGAAATCAGTTCTAACCATGGTAAATACGCCTTGGCCTACGCAGATGGAGCCGAATTTCCAAAATCGATGGAACTGTCCAATCCATCCTCTACCACAGTACTTGGGGATATATTGGCAACTGCCATCAATAAAACTATTTTTGCTGCAGGTAATGATGATCTGAGACCTGTGATGAGCGGTGTGTTCTTTCAGTTTTCCCCAGAAAGTTTAACTTTCGTAGCAACAGATGCCCATAAATTGGTAAAATACCAACGTACCGATGTTACTGCTTCCAAAGTGGCCGAGTTTATAATGCCCAAAAAACCTCTTAATTTATTAAAGGGGATCTTATCGGGAAGCGAAACGGAAGTACTTATTGAATACAATGAAAGTAACGCCAAATTCAGTTTTGAGAACACCATCCTGATCTGTAGATTGATCGATGGTAAATACCCAAATTACGAAGCGGTAATACCAAAGGAAAATCCGAACAAGCTATCCATAGCCAGAAACCAACTTTTAAGTTCTGTAAGAAGGGTTTCCATATTCTCCAACAAGACCACCCACCAAATAAGATTAAAAATTGCAGGTGCGGAACTTAATATTTCTGCCGAGGATATTGATTACAGCAATAAGGCCGAAGAAAGATTGACTTGCTCCTATCAAGGTGACGACATGCAAATTGGGTTCAACTCAAGGTTTCTGGTGGAAATGTTGAACAACCTTACTTCAGATGACGTGCAATTGGAAATGAGCCTACCCAACAGGGCCGGTATCCTAACCCCAATTGATGGTTTGGACGAAGGAGAAAATGTGACCATGTTGGTAATGCCTGTAATGTTGAACAGTTAGAAATACAAATTCAACCCAAGGGTTGAATTCAAAATACACCCCACTCTTTCACTATAAAAAAAGCCGTATCTCATTTGAAATACGGCTTTTTTGTCCTAAACAAAAATGTTTACTAACTACACAAACTTTATGCTCAGGGGATAATGGGGTTTTTCGCCATTGGACACCTTTATGGCATTGACAATAGGAAATACGAAACAGAGCACTGCTATCGCAATAATCCCTACTATTCCAATACCGAGAAGTAATATCAACGGAATACATATTAAGATATATAGGAACATGCTGATCTGGAAATTAATAATCGATTTTCCGTTTTCATCCATATTCATTACCGTATCTTTTTGTGTTAGCCACAAGATTAAAGGAACTATAAATCCCCCAAACCCTGTAACTATATCCAATAATTGACTTAAATGGGTCAATACCAATAATTGTCTGTTTTCTGCTTTCATCGGTTGCTATTGTTAAGCTATTAGAAGTTGAAAAAGTATTGATCCTACACTTTATCTTCGTCCTATAAATTAGTTGTCGTGATAATAGGACGAATAAACTCCTCATTTGTTACATCTATAAGTTCACCTAATTTCCAAATCCTGCAGGACAGGCTATTGTTTACTTTCAAGTTTCCTTAACTTCTCCTTATCTTTCTCAATCCCTTTTTCCAGTTTGTCTATCTTCTTATTTAGTTTCTCTATTGCCAATGGCGACAGTTTTCCCTTTTTCTCGTCCTTGACCATTTTCTTCTGGAGCTTTTCAATTTTCTTTTGATCTTTGGCAATAGACCTTCTCTTGGAATCTATTTCCGAAGAAAGTTTTTCCCTCTTTTTTAATTCGCTTTCCGCCTTCTTTTGTGCTTTTTCTGCCCTCTTTTGTGCTTTTTCCAACTTCCGGGCTTCCTTTTCTGCCTTTGCTATCGCCTTTTCTATCTTCTTTTGGGCTTCCTCGGCCTCTTTAGCTTCCTGTAAAATTCTTGCTTGCTCCATTTGTTCCGTATTTTCAACAGGAGTAGTTGGAACCGAAGTTTCTTGTGCCAAGCTAATTTGGCAGAATAAACCAACCGCCAACAAAGTAATAATTCTGATCATTTTCATATAGTGATTTTAAATTGAATGTCCCGATACACCTAAATTTTAAAGCCTTATAGGCTCTTTTATGCTGTATTGGATCACTATCAAAATTACGCAATATATCCTGCAATAATAATGACCAAAATCATTGTGCTAAACTTTACCAATTACAAAATAGTAGTTTTAGAGTGTTATTGTAAAGTCGGTTACCGACCATTCACAAAGGATTCAAAGTTAACTTGCTTCATTTCAAATAATTGGACAATTGCCTTTGTGAATTGGAAAGTGGAACCGGTTTGAAAATTTTATATCGTATTTTTACGGTCAATTACAATACTATGATTACCAACGACAACATCATTGCCTTGGCCACACCCTCAGGGGCCGGTGCCATAGCTGTAATCCGAATTTCCGGGAAAGATGCCATTGCCTTGGCCAATCCTTTCTTTACATCGATCAGGGGCAAGGATTTACAAAAACAAAAAAGCCATACCATACACTTGGGTCATATTACGGAAAACGACAAGGTATTGGATGAAGTTTTGGTATCTATTTTTAAAGGCCCCAATTCCTATACTGGTGAAGACGTTGTTGAGATATCCTGTCACGGTTCGCCCTATATTCAACAACAAATAATTCAGTTGTTTTTACGTAATGGTTGCCGAATGGCAAATGCAGGTGAGTTTACATTGCGAGCCTTTCTAAATGGTAAAATGGACTTGAGTCAGGCCGAGGCCGTGGCCGATCTTATAGCCTCCGACAACGAAGCAAGCCACCAAATAGCCATACAGCAAATGCGGGGCGGGTTCAGTAACGAGATCAAAAAATTGAGGGACCAATTGTTAAACTTTGCCTCGTTAATGGAATTGGAGCTCGACTTTGCAGAGGAGGATGTAGAGTTTGCAGATAGAACCCAGTTTAAAAAACTTTTGACCAAAATACAGCGTATTTTAAAACGTCTGATCGATTCCTTTGCTGTGGGCAATGTAATCAAGAACGGGATTCCCATCGCCATTGTTGGCGAGCCCAATGTGGGCAAATCCACCCTGCTCAATGCCCTTTTAAATGAGGAGCGGGCCATTGTAAGTGATATTGCCGGAACCACTAGGGATACCATAGAGGATGAGATTGTCATAGGCGGTATAGGATTTCGGTTTATTGACACCGCCGGTATTAGGGATACCAAAGATGTGGTGGAAAGTATTGGCATAAAGAAGACCTTTGAAAAAATAGAACAGGCCCAGGTAGTAGTGTTATTGGTAGATGCTTGGCAAATGGCAACGCATGAAGATAAGTTAAAGACCAGCATAAAGGAACTGGAAAAAATAAGGACCAAATACCCACAAAAGCCTTTGTTGGTGATTGCCAACAAGGTAGACAGGTTGGATAAGGATCAAATTAAGAATCTACAATCCCAAATTTCAGGACTGCACTTGCTGTCCGCCAAATCTGGACAAGGTGTGGAAACGCTGAAGTCGCGCTTATTGGATTTTGTCAATACGGGAGCCCTGCGCAATAGTGAGACCATTGTAACCAATACGAGGCATTACAGTTCCCTTTTAAAGGCCTTGGAAGAAATAGAAAAAGTACAAATGGGCATGGAGGAGGATACTCCCAGCGACCTTTTGGCCATAGATGTCAGGGAAGCCCTTTACCATCTTGGGGAAATTACCGGGCAAGTGACCAATGATGAGCTGTTGGGGAATATTTTTGCCAATTTCTGTATCGGAAAGTAACAATACAAAATAACACAAATCAGAACACAATAAAACCCAGTAAATACTGGGTTTTTTAATTGGATTATTTTTGATGTTTTTCATTTTTGGGTCAAATTTCGCGTTCCCTTAATCCTCCGAGACACCTTATATATTACACTAACCCTTTTTATATTAATGAGTTAGTTATATTATCATTTGAACAACCATCAATTCACTTATTTTGTAACTTTACTTCGCCGCGATTTGATTTTGAAAAATCTCACAACATCGGGGAGGAAGCTAGTTAGAGAGTTTATTGTAATAATATTCAATATGAAATGGAAAGGTAGGCGTCAAAGTTCAAATGTAGAAGATAAAAGAGGTGCATCAGGTTCAAGCAGAGGAATAGGTGGATTTAATCCTATGTTACTAGGGCCATTAATTAAACTTCTTTTTTCAAAAACCGGTTTAATTATAGTTGGAGTATTATTGGTATTTTCTTTTATTACCGGTAATAATCCAATAAGTTTCCTTGGTAATATCTTTCTAGGGGGCAACAGTCTGCCGGCGACTACAGAATCCTATCAAGGTACTGAAGAGGAAAATCTGCAGGCGGAATTCAGCGCTACTATTTTGGCCAGCACCGAAGATGTGTGGAATAATATTTTAGATAATTACCAAGAACCGACCTTAGTGCTTTTTTCAGGTTACGTTACTTCTGCCTGCGGTTCTGCGTCAAGTGCTACTGGTCCTTTCTATTGCCCTGGTGATCAAAAATTATATCTGGATCTAAGTTTTTTTCAGGATATGGAACGCCAAATGAATGCTCCAGGTGACTTTGCACAAGCCTATGTCATAGCCCATGAGGTTGGTCATCATGTTCAAAAACTAATGGGCACCATGGACAAGGTAAATCGTCTGAGGGGTCAATTAAGCGAGACTGAATTCAATAAGGTTTCGGTGCGATTAGAATTACAAGCAGATTTTTTAGCAGGTGTTTGGGCAAATCGTTCTCAGCGAATGACACAAATGATGGAGGAAGGTGATCTAGAGGAGGCCCTTAATGCCGCCAACGCAATCGGTGATGATAGGTTACAGCGTCAATCAACTGGAAAGGTGGTACCTGACTCATTTACCCACGGTACATCGGAACAGCGAATTAGATGGTTTAAAAAGGGGTTTGAAACAGGGGATATTTCGCAAGGAGACACTTTTAATGCAAAATCTCTTTAATTATTGAAGTGTAATTCAATAGATAACTCAATAAATTTAGATCTGGAGAATAGTATATGGGTCTATTAAATAAAATATTAGGAAACGCGAGTGAGGTTTCATCAGAAAAACTTAATCAAAAGTATGCTAGATTACTTATAGACGATGAACAAATCGAACTCGGATTTACCTTGTTCAGGGATGTATTTATGTTCACTAATAAAAGGTTGATCTTAGTGGATATTCAAGGCCTTACGGGAAGCAAAATTGAGTACAAATCCTTGCCATATAAAAACATTTCCCGCTTCTCGCTGGAAACATCAGGAACATTTGATTTGGACGCAGAGCTAAAGATTTGGATTTCCAGTGAGGATACACCTAGTGTAAGTAAGAAATTCAATAAAAGCATAGACGTATACGAAGTCCAAAAATATTTAGCCAAAAAGGTAATGTAACCTTTTGCTTTACAAGTTTAAATACAATATCTGGTAAGTGGTTTATCATCGATGATTTTAATCTGCCCTTGATTAGAACTGTTTTTTCTAGAATCTTCATTATAGTGACCTCCTCCCCCGGTAATGGCCGTGACCGAATTTTTTACTAACTTATGCAATAGTCACACGAGTTGGGAATGATTAAACTAAGGTACTATGTACTTTTAGGAGATAAACCCACAAAGGCACAATCATTCTGATTCTTTCGGGCATAAAGGGAAAATGGATTCATAATGAAAATAAGCACGGACCTTATAGATAAAATAAATGTGATGCAAAACACATGAATTTCCAGAATCACTTTACGAAAATACTTATAAAGGCCATTTATCAGATACCCATATACCTTATACCTGTTCTAGGATTTGGTCAGGATATGAATAATGATGTCAAAGAAATAATTGGGTATTCACTTAATGGCATAGAGCTTCGTATGGACGGGATTGTGGATGAAGAATTTTGGACTACTATTCCAGGCAATGGCAATTTCTTAATGCAAGAACCAAAAGAAGGGGCTGAACCAACAGAGCAAACTGAAGTACGAATTGCCTTCGATAGCCAAAATATCTATATCGCAGTTGTTTGTTATGATAGTAGTCCGTCAGATATAAAGACTTTTCAAAAGAAAAGGGACGCACCCCTAGAGACAGATGATCGCTTTAGATGGATTTTTGATACATTTATGGACAAGCGAAGTGCCTATTTTTTCGAAATAAATCCCTTGGGATTACGGGGGGATGGTCTCATTTCTTCTGGCCAAGGTCAAACCTTGAACAAAGACTGGGATGGTATTTGGAATGCATGGACTTATATAGGCGATTTTGGTTGGTCGGCCGAAATCAAAATCCCCTTTCGCAGTATAAACTTTGATCCTAAAAGCGATGTTTGGGGAATTAATTTTCAAAGGACCATACGCCGTAAAAACGAAGAACAATTATGGACAGGCCATCGCCGAAATCAGGGATTGTTACGACCGCAGAATGCCGGTATTCTTACGGGGCTTGTTGGACATTCGCAGGGATTAGGCTTAGAAATTGTCCCTTACGGCATTTCCCAGTACAGCAAAGAATATAATGAGGGGAAGGACGGGTACAGCAGTACTTCTTCTGCCGACCTTGGGTTTGATATTAATTACAATATTACATCCCAATTGAAAGCTTCTATTACCTACAATACTGATTTTGCCCAGACCGAGGTGGACAATCGACAAATAAATCTTACTCGTTTTCCTTTGCGTTTCCCAGAGAAAAGAGATTTTTTCCTAGAGGGTTCCTCAATTTTGCAATTTGCACCGTCAAGTAATGTAGACCCTTATTTTAGTCGCAGAATCGGACTGGTGAAAGGGTTACCTATCCCTATTAAGTATGGAGGTCGTCTTATAGGAAATATAGGCAAGAGCAACATTGCACTATTACACGTACGTACAGGAAGCGAAGGAGAACTGAATCCAGAAAATTTTTCAGTGGCCAGATATACAAGAAATTTCTGGAAGGAGAGTTCTATCGGCCTAATATATACCCATAGAAGCACCAAAGACGATATATTATTTGGTAACCCAATTCAAGATAGAAAAACATGGGGTACTGATCTAAACATAAGTACTTCAGAATTTCTAGGAGATAATACACTACAGTTCTCAGCCTTTTTTGTTGCGCACAACCCCGCTTCACCCTGTGATAATTCTACCTCCATATCCGATAGATCAGTCCGCGGGTTTCGTTTTAATTTTCCCAACCAACCCTGGTCTGCTTGGGTTTCGTACAGGGAATTTGGAGATGAGTATGATCCAGCGATCGGGTTTAACCAACGCAACGGTTTTAAAAGGTTGCAACCGGCAATTAACTATGCTCCTCTATTTGAAAAGAGCTCCTTTATAAGAGAAATAGAATGGGGCATTTACTATGAGTATCTCACTTCCTTGGAAAATAAACTTCTTACCGAAAATCTTCGGTTTAACTTGGGAACCATCCGTTTTGAATCTGGTGATAATTTAGGTGTTGAAGTCTCTAGGAACTTTGAATTTCTTAATGAAGAATTTGATATACTTGGGGATAGAACAGTTATTGTAGCTCCAGGGAAATATGTGAATTGGGGTTACGAATTACATGCATCTTCTGCCTCCTTTCGTAAGGTATCTGGATCAATTGGTTATGAAGCCGGAGGATTTTGGACCGGAAATATTACAAGTCTGGTTATGGGTCTAACCATTCGCCCAGCACTTGGTATTAATCTAAGTAGTGGGTACACGCATACCCAAGTAAGTGCTGAAAACAGTGGATTTAGTACTAATTTATTCCAGATAGATCTTGGCCTTGATTTTACGCCCGATATTTCACTTTCGTCTAACATTCAATTTGATGATATAAGCGATGTTCTGGGGACCAACACCCGTTTTAGATGGATAATTACCCCTGGTACCGACATTTTTTTTGTGTATAACCACAATTGGCTAAACGACCCAACATTGAACAGAAGACTTTTTACAACACAACAGGGAGCAGCGATGAAGGCAGTTTACACCTATCGTTTTTAGGTAGGTAATAGTCATAAAGACCGCGGGGAATCAAATAACCAAGACTTTCTTATTCTCAGGTAAAAACTTGGAAAAAATACAAAATGCTATTGTTATTATTTTTGGTTCTGAAACTAATGGTGGGGTTTAAAGACAATCCAATCGCAATTGCATTTTTATTACCAATTACCAATTTCCTTATACTTTCGGCATTTCTTTTTATCTCGATTTACACCTAAATGGAGTTTAATAATCTATATACAATTTTCCATTGGTCATTCTTTGGCTATCCTAGGGTTAATATTATAATTTAGACATGGTTAGCCTGTGGTTGACCTATGGTTAAAAATGGTGGGTGTGGGTGCTTATTATACCATGTACATGCAAACAAAACCTATTAAATAATTGATTATAAACATATTATAATTTGTTTAATTATGCTTCTAATGCGGTTACAATGTGGTTCGACTTTGGTTGACATTTCAAAGTTATACTCCAACTTTCGAGAACAAAAAAAGGAACAATAGATTCCCATTGTTCCCATCCACTAATCAAATTCAAATTTTTTAATAGTGGGCATTTTTACTATTTCGTTTATTGGTTTGAAAGCTGGGCTTGATTCAGAAATTTTTGAGCCTGGTTTACAATAAATATGTTTTCGTTACTTAACAATTTTTCCACAATCAATACAGTCTGTTTATCTGTAACATTGTGCTTTTTAAGTAAATTAAGCATATCCACTAGTTCATTTCCATTCAATTTTTCTATATAATTTCTAGAGCTATTAATTACCACAGTACTTAGAAAAGGTGCTTGCCCAAGCTTATTGATAATTAAACTTTTTATACTTGGGTCATTTGATTTTCCGTAAGCATTGAAAAGCATATTCTGGGTTCCATCAGATCTTAATTGAGATCCTTTAATGGCATGAGCTGCGGTATAGGCCATATGGAAATCAGCCTGAACAATCAACGTCTCAATAATATCCAGTAGCGAATCGGTCATTTCAATATTTTCTGGAAACCTTTCTAAAACCCACACTTTATCCTCGTGGTTGTTAGCCATTAAAATTTCTTCAATTAATTGGGGAGTTAAAATTGACCTGGTATGATCGGCAATGAAATCCTTGGTAGGGCCGTAAACAATATTCCAAAGCTTATAGGTAGTGTATACGGCACCTTTTACCACAATGTTGGACACCATCGAGGAAGTTGCTCCCGAAACTGCATCGACCGATTCTACGGCATCTGATGGTTGGTCCATCAATTCGTGGTATTCCATGTCGGCGAAAGGTAAGTCTGGATTGGCCAATAATGAATTGAGGAATTCATATTCCTCAGGTACGAAAGGTTCGTGATCGGTTTTGCTTAAAAACTCTTCTTTAGGCAACTCGAATCCTAAATATCGACCGGTAATACTCCAATTCATCGATATACTTAACGGCCTACATTTATTGTCAAAACAAACTCCCGTATCATATTGCTGAAAATAATGAACCGGCAGTCCACCGCTGTCTTTAACTAGAAACAAAGAATCTCCAAAGGACGTTACCCTATTCTCCTCTTTGCTATAATTGGACGTGAACATTGGGTCAACAGAATATCTGATTGCCTTCTTCGAAATAAAACAGGAACTAATGCAAAGAAGTAGCACAAACGGAAGGCAACCTTTTAACACTCTACTTACTGCAGTGATATTTCTTATTTTAAAGGGCATTATAATTTGTTGGCTTTATCGGATTCTTAAATAGCACCCGGTATGATGGCTCCATGAACCTTTAATAATTTTTTGATATCATCTGTTGGAACCCTCGATGGCGTTGTGCCGTTTTTATGGGCTAGTACAGCTGCAACTGCAGCCGCTTGACCCATTCCCATGCAAGATGCCTGTACCCTTAAGCCTGAGTTGGCCAACCGATCACTACTTACACAACGTCCAGCAACCAAGAAATTACTGCTCGATTTTGGAATCAATGCCCTAAGTGGTATGGAAGCAACGATTTCAGGTTTTAGAAATTCTTGATAGATTGATTTGCCATCCCGGTGCAGATCCACTGGATAAAAGGAATAAGAGAGTGAATCATCAAAAATATTCCCAGAAACATAATCTTCATGAGTGATTTTATACACCCCATCAATTCGATAGGTTTCTCTCACTGCAGTTTCAGTTTTCATATTGGTGATTCGAATATTTTCGCATCCAGGAAGCTCTTTAAGATTACGGATCAATTCCAATAAATTTCGCCTACCTTGTTGATTGGCGAGGGTATGGGTTTCAGCTGTTGTGTTATCCGCTCCGTTCACGTACACATAACCATAGGGAACAGAGGTGTTTTCCCCGGTGGTTCGTATCTTTGTCTCTAGCCTGTTTTGATGTAAATATCGATGATATTTTTTTGGGATTTTCGTTAAATCAAGCGATTTAATATCATACCCCTCCATACTAAAAACCAAAGAACCTGGCTGTGTATCTTCTTCCCTAAGCACGTTGTAACCAGCCATGGATGCAATAAGGGCATTTCCAGTACAATCTATAATCTGGCTACAAGTAATTAGGTTCTTTACTCCCTTACCCACAGATTCTACCAACCACATTCCTTCTTTAAATTCAACCTTTATAGGTGTTTCGTAATACCTTACATCTACTCCGGCCTCTATGCATTTTTCTTCCGCCAATAACGCATAAATAGCGGGGTTTACGGCAACTTGATGTTTCCAGTGCCTATCTGGGTTTTTCGAAAAATCGGGAAGTTTATCACCATTTAGCTCTACGCTGTCGAGT
>TARA_R100001369_G_scaffold2294_2_pt1 | contig 13250 bp, 12 predicted proteins | sample TARA_R100001369 | Tara Oceans TARA_R100001369 (sample SAMEA2621528) | marine metagenome | biome: marine biome (ENVO:00000447); feature: surface water layer (ENVO:00002042); material: "saline water (ENVO:00002010), including plankton (ENVO:xxxxxxxx)" | depth 5 m | reverse complement strand
AAGCCGGTGAATGTCCGCGACGCGCCCGTAGGTAGAGTTCTCGACCGGCAGCATTGCCAGATCGGCACGGCCTTCGCGGACGGCGCGGATGACGCCTTCGAAGGTCATGCAAGGCACGGGGACCATGTCGGGGCGGGCCTGCAGGCAGGCTTCGTGGCTATAGGCCCCCAAAGCGCCTTGAAAAGCGATGCGCGGCGCGCTTTTATGGGTCATCAGGGGCATCCTTCTTCAGGTCGTTGCCAACTATGGCGTTTGGTCGCGGTAACTACACCTTGCCCCGACGAAGGGAAAGCAATAGATACGCCTGCAATACGATGCCCGAATACCAACGATGGACCTTCACGCATGTTCGATACAATGACCGTTACCAAAATCGCTGCCGGCCTGTTTGGCGCTTGGCTTGTCCTTCTGCTTGGCAAATTCGCGGGCGAAGAGCTTTATCATGCGAACGCGCATGGCGAACAGGGCTATGTCATTGAAGTGGCTGATGCTTCTGCTGGTGGTGCCGCCGAAGAAACAGTGGATTTCGCTGAAATCCTCGCCGCGGCTGACCCGTCCAACGGCGAAAAGGTTTTCCGCAAATGCTCCGCTTGCCACAAGGCCGAAGACGGTGCGAACGCGGTTGGCCCCTACCTTTATGGTGTCGTCGGACGTCCGGTTGATGGGGCTGAAGGTTATACATCCTATTCCGGCGCGCTTGAGAAAGCCGCGGACACATGGACACCTGAAAACCTGAACGCGTTCCTGACCAAGCCTGCGGGTTTTGCACCGGGCACCACCATGGGTTTTGCAGGTCTGCCCAAGATCGAAGACCGGGCAGATGTCATCGCCTATCTCGACAGCCTGGACAACTGATCCACCCCATATTCCGAATGCAAGGCCGCCCCTTCGTGGGCGGCCTTTTGCTGTGAAGTGCCCTGTTTTCAGTCAGGTAACATATTCGCAACTTGTAACTTGGGCGGTCGGGCCGTTAGCGTGTATCCGGCAGTCACCTGCCACGAAGACCACCGCCTAACGCCTGTTGTTATAAAGGATACGCCCGATGCCCCGGACCCATGCCCGTGCTGACACAAAATCGCAAACCCCCCTGCTGCGCGTCGCTGGCGCGGCTTTACTTGTCTTTGGGATGGCGATGCTGGGCGGGGCGGCTTGGGGGCAGGATGATACCGCACAAGGCAGCGGCGATATCATCACCTCGCACGGGTATTCCTTTTACGGCGATCTGAAATACCCCGCCGATTACACCCATTTCGACTATGTGAATCCCGACGCACCCAAGGGGGGCGAGATTTCAATCTCGACGCTGGGGACGTTTGATTCGATGAACCCCTATTCACGCAAGGGCCGCGGCGGCGCGCTGAGCACGGTGATGTACGAAAGCCTGTTGGGCGAGGGCGTTGGCGGAGAGACCGTGCCCGCCGATGTCTACGGCGAAGCCTATTGCCTGCTGTGCGAGAGCCTTGAATACCCCGAGAGCAAGGACTGGGTGATCTTTCACATGCGCAAGGATGCCACATTCTCGACCGGTGATCCTGTGACGGCCCATGATATCGCGTTCAGCCACAACCTGCTGCTGGATCAGGGGCTGAAGTCCTATGCCGATGCGGTGCGCAAGTTGATCCCCGAGGTCGAGGTGATCGACGATTACACCATCAAGTTCTATTTCAGCCCCGGCGTGTCGCGCCGCAGCCTGATCGAACAGGTCGGCGGTGTGCCTGCTTGGTCCAAAAAATGGTACGAGGAAACCGGCGCGCGGCTGGACGAATCGCGGCTTGAAACCTCGCCCGGGTCTGGCCCGTATATGATCGACAGCATCGATGTGAACCGTCGGATCGTTTACAAGCGCAACCCCGATTACTGGGGCAAGGGTTTGCCGTTCAACGTGGGCCGCAACAACTTTGACAGCATCCGCGTGGAATACTTCGGCGACGAGAATTCGGCGTTCGAGGCGTTCAAGGCGGGTGAATATACCTTCCGCACCGAGGGCAGCTCGAAACAATGGGCATCATCCTATGACTTTCCCAAAGTGACCGCAGGGCAGGTCGTGAAAGAGGATATTCCCGACGGGTCACCGCCCACGCCCTCGGGCATCGTGTTCAACCTTGGCCGCGAGGTGTTGCAAGACAAGCGCGTGCGCGAGGCCGTGGCGTTGGGGTTCAACTTTGAATGGACCAATGAATCGCTGCAATACGGGCTGTTCAAGCCGCGTGCATCGTTTACCCAAGATACCCCGCTGATGGCCACGGGCACGCCCCAAGGGGCCGAGCTGGCGCTGCTGGAAAGCCTTGGCGATGTCGTGCCAGAGGCGCTGCTGACGCAAGACGCCGTAGTGCCGCATACCTCTGAGGCGAGCCGCCTGTTGGACCGTCGCAACCTGCGCCGCGCGATGAAACTGCTGGACGAGGCCGGTTGGGCCGTGGGCGATGACGGCAAACGCTATAATGCGCAGGGCAAACCGCTGCAGCTGCGATTTTTGTTGAACTCGTCCGGATCGGCCACGCTGTCGGCGGTCGTCGAAAACTTTATATCGAATTTGCAGAACATGGGCATCAATGCCGTGCTGGAGAAAGTCGACAGCTCCCAATACACAGCACGCGAACGCGACCGCGATTATGACATGGTGTATGACAGCTATGCCGCGTTTCTGGGCACGGGCACCGGGCTGGAACAGCGCTATGGGTCAGAGGCAGCTGCCTATTCGCTGTTCAACCCTGCGGGGCTTGCCAGTCCGCTGGTCGATGCGATCGTGACCGCGTCGCTTGCCGCCGACACCAAAGAGGAAGAGGACGCCAGCCTGATGGCGCTGGATCGGGCGCTGCGGTATGAGTTTTTCATGATCCCGACCTGGTATAACGACAGCTTCTGGACGGCCTATTATGACCAGTACGACCACCCCGAAACGCAGCCGCCCTATGCTTTGGGCTATCTCGATTTCTGGTGGTACGACGCGGACAAAGCAGACGCCTTGCGCGCTGCGGGCGCACTGAGGTAAACGCCGGTCATGGGCGCATATATTCTTCGACGGCTGTTGCTGATCATTCCGACTTTGCTGGGGATCATGTTGATCAACTTTGCACTGGTGCAGTTCGTGCCCGGTGGTCCGGTTGAACAGGCGATCGCGCGTATTCAGGGCGGCGGTGACGTGTTCGAAGGGTTCTCGGGAGGGGGATCGGATGCGGGCAATGCGGGCAATGCGGTCGATACGGGCGGCAACGAGAATTACGTTGGCGCACGCGGCCTGCCGCCTGAGTTTATCGCAGAGCTTGAGAAAGAGTTCGGTTTTGACAAACCGCCGGTAGAGCGGTTCGTGAACATGCTGTGGAATTACATGCGGTTCGATTTCGGTGATAGCTATTTCCGGTCGATCAGTGTGATCGAGTTGATCAAGGAAAAGCTGCCGGTGTCGATCACGCTCGGGCTTTGGTCCACGTTGATCGCCTATCTCGTGTCGATCCCTTTGGGCATCCGCAAGGCGGTCAAGGATGGCACGGCGTTTGATACCTGGACATCCGGCGCGATTATCGCGGCCTATGCGATTCCCGGTTTTCTGTTCGCGATCCTGTTGCTGGTGCTGTTTGCCGGTGGGTCCTATTGGCAGATATTCCCGCTGCGGGGGCTGACCTCGGATAACTTTGACCAGCTGAGCCCCCTGGGCAAGGTCGCGGATTATTTCTGGCACATCACGCTGCCGGTGCTGGCCTCGACCATCTCGGCCTTTGCGACGCTGACGTTGTTGACCAAGAACAGCTTTCTCGACGAGATCAAAAAGCAATATGTCGTCACGGCACGGGCCAAAGGGCTGTCAGAACGCAAAGTGCTGTACGGCCATGTGTTCCGCAACGCGATGCTGATCGTGATCGCGGGCTTTCCGGCGGTGTTTATCGGCGTGTTCTTTGGCGGATCGCTGATCATCGAGACGATCTTTAGCCTTGATGGTCTGGGCCGTCTGGGGTTCGAAGCGGCGGTCGCACGGGATTACCCCATCGTGTTCGGGACACTGTTCATCTTTGGCCTCATCGGCTTGGTGGTCGGTATCCTGTCTGATCTGATGTATGTGGTTGTTGATCCGCGCATCGACTTTGAAAAACGCGAGGGCTGAACCCTATGGCGCTATCCCCGCTGAACCAACGCCGCTGGCGTAACTTTACCCGCAACCGTCGGGCGTATTGGAGCCTTTGGATTTTCGCGATCCTGTTCGGGATTTCGCTGTTCGCTGAATTTGTGGCCAACGACAAGCCGATCCTCGTGAACTACCGCGGCGACTATTACATGCCGATTTTCAAGTTCTATCCCGAGACGGAATTCGGCGGTGATTTCCTGACCGAAGCGGTCTACCGCGACCCCGAGGTGCAGTGTCTGATTGCGTCTGGCGGGCTGATCGACTGTCTGGACGATCCCGAGGGGATCATCGAAGACGCTCAGGATGGCGACGTCGCGGGCGAGGCGATTGCGGCGGGCTGGTCGATCTGGCCGCCCATTCCCTATAGCTTTAACACCGCCGTGGACCGGCCCGGTGCGGCCCCGCTGCCGCCCAACGGGCAGAACCTGCTGGGCACCGATGGCACCAAGCGTGACGTGCTGGCGCGGGTGATCCACGGGTTCCGTCTGTCGATTATCTTTACCTTGATCGTGACCGGTGCGGCATCGCTGATCGGGATCATCGCGGGGGCGGTGCAGGGGTTCTTTGGCGGCTGGACCGATCTGATTTTCCAGCGCGTGATCGAGATATGGACGTCGACCCCGTCGCTTTATGTGATCATCATCATGTTCGCCATTCTGGGGCGCAGTTTCTGGCTGCTTGTGTTCTTGCTGGTGCTGTTCAGTTGGACGTCGCTGGTGGGTGTTGTACGGGCGGAATTCCTGCGGGCGCGTAACCTTGAATATGTGCGTGCGGCGCGCGCACTTGGGGTGGGGAATATGACGATCATGTTCCGCCACATGCTGCCCAACGCGATGGTCGCGATGCTGACGATGCTGCCGTTTATCATTACCGGCACGATCAGCACGCTCGCGATCCTTGATTTTCTGGGCTTCGGCCTGCCGTCGTCGGCACCGTCTTTGGGCGAGCTGACCTTGCAAGCCAAACAGAACCTGCAAGCGCCCTGGCTGGCGTTTACCGCGTTCTTTACCTTTGCCACCATGCTGTCGCTGCTGATCTTCATTTTCGAAGGAATCCGCGACGCCTTTGACCCGAGAAAGACGTTCTCATGACGCCTTCGATCCCGTCCGCTGCGGTGCTGCAAGTTGAAGACCTGCGCGTGTCCTTCCGTCAGGAAGGTGCGTTGACCCATGCGGTCAAGGGCGTGAGCTTTTCCGTGCAGCGCGGAGAAACCGTGGCGCTGGTGGGGGAGTCCGGTTCGGGTAAATCCGTGTCAGCCCTGAGCACGGTGTCGCTGTTGGGCGACAGCGCGGAGGTCTCGGGATCGGTGCTGTATGACGGGCAGCAGATGGTCGGCGCGAATGAAAAGCTGCTGCGCAAGGTGCGCGGCAATGACATCAGCTTTATCTTCCAAGAGCCGATGACATCGTTGAACCCGCTGCACACGATCGAGAAACAGCTGTCGGAATCACTGGCGCTGCATCAGGGCGTGGCGGGGGCGGCAGCGCGGTCGCGGATTCTAGAATTGTTGGACAAGGTCGGGATCATTGACGCCGAAAGCCGGCTGGGGGCGTACCCGCACCAGCTGTCGGGTGGGCAACGGCAACGTGTGATGATTGCGATGGCGCTGGCCAACAAGCCCGACGTGCTGATCGCGGATGAACCGACCACGGCGCTGGATGTAACCATTCAGGCGCAAATTCTTGATCTGTTGAAAGAGCTGAAAGACAGCGAGGGCATGGGCCTGTTGTTCATCACCCATGATCTGGGGATCGTGCGGCGCATTGCGGACCGCGTCTGCGTGATGAAACAGGGTGAGATCGTTGAGCACGGCCCCACGAACGAGATTTTCGAGAACCCGCAGCACCCCTATACGATCAAGCTGCTGGGGGCCGAACCATCGGGCCGCCCCGACCCTGTACCACAAGATGCCGAAGTCATTGCCAGTACCGACCATCTGAAGGTCTGGTTCCCGATCCAGAAGGGGTTCATGCGCAAGACCGTGGATCACGTGAAGGCGGTCAACGACGCCTCTTTATCTGTGCGCGCCGGAGAGACCTTGGGCATCGTCGGCGAATCCGGTTCTGGCAAGACGACGCTGGCATTGGCCATCATGCGGCTGATCGCCTCCGAAGGGGGCATCCGCTTTATGGGGCAGGACGTGCGCAGTTGGTCCACGGGGCAATTGCGCCGGCTGCGCAAGGATATGCAGATCGTGTTTCAGGACCCGTTTGGCAGCCTGTCGCCGCGGATGACCTGTATGCAGATCATCGCCGAAGGGCTGAGCGTGCATAAGGTCGACCCGGACCGAAACCCGCGTGAGCTGGTGCATGATGTGATGATCGAGGTGGGGTTGGACCCTGCCACGATGGACCGGTATCCGCATGAATTTTCCGGCGGTCAGCGTCAACGGATCGCGATTGCGCGGGCGATGGTGCTGCGGCCCAAACTGCTGGTGCTGGACGAGCCGACCTCGGCGCTGGACATGACCGTGCAGGTGCAGATCGTGGACCTGCTGCGCAATCTACAGCGCAAATACGGGCTGGCGTATCTGTTCATCAGCCACGACCTCAAGGTCGTGCGCGCGATGTCGCATAAGGTGATGGTGATGAAGCGGGGGGATGTGGTCGAATACGGCGACGTTGATACGCTTTATGACAACCCAAAGTCAGAGTATACGCGCACCTTGTTGCAGGCGACGACCTGAGCAGGCCAAGCTTAGGAGCTTGGCCCGATCATAAAGCAGTTCACATTACGTGCGACCAAGCGGCGGCAGGCCAGATCGGCTGTCTCGCGGGTCATGCCAAGGAAGTTGGCGTCGAACCCCTGTGGGCGGCGCACGACTTTGCGCAGGCTGCCGTCGAGGGTCGAAATTTCAGACAAAGCGGTCTTTAGCAGGATTTTCTCTGCGGCATAGCGGCTGGGGTAGCGACCCACATTGACGCCCCAGTGACGGCCACCAGAGGTGGAGACCCGCGTGATGACTTCGGGTGCGGGGGGCGCTTTGCGGGTGATCTGTCTGACAGCGGCTGTTTCGACCAGCGATGCGGCGGCAGAGGGGCGCAGGGTCGGACGCACAGAGACAGCGGCCAGCAGGGTTTCTGCTTCGGGTTCGGGGGCAGGGGCCTGTGCGACGACGGCTGGCGCGGTTTTCTGCGCCTCTTGCAGCGCGGCGGTGATGTCGGCATTCAGAATAGGCGAGGTCGCTTGCGGTGCTTCGGCAGTTGCGACAACGACCTGCGCCTGATGACCCGGACGCAAGGTCGGGCGTTTGGAACTGGTGACCGCGCCCACAAGACGGATGACTTTGCCAGCCCCCCCGTTGGAGGCGACGGGCGTGTCTTCGATGTCGGCATAGGCTGGTTTGGAGGGTTTGTTCAAAGGCGCGCTAGACGGGGCGCGGCGAAAGCCCAGATCCATCAGCTCGGTTACTTTGGCGTTACGCGCACTGGTCGAGGTGCCGCCGAAAACTGTCACGATCACCCGTTCATTGCCCCGTTCGGCAGAGGCCGTGAGGTTGAAGCCCGCGGCACGGGTGTAGCCCGTTTTGATGCCGTCAGCGCCTTTGTAGGAGCCGAGAAAGCGGCGGTTGGTGTGGCTGACCTTGCGCACGCCGGCATCAGCCGTGATGCGCGAAAACAGGTTGTAGTATTCGGGGTGATCATAGAGCAGGTGGCGGCCCATGATGGTCATGTCGTGCGCGGTAGACATGTGGCCGGACTCTGTCAGGCCGTGGGCGTTCTTGAAGGTGGTGTTGGTCATGCCGAGCGCTTTGGCAGTGCGGTTCATACGGCGTGCAAAATTTGCCTCGGAGCCTTCGATTGCTTCGCCGATGGCCGTGGCGGCGTCATTGGCAGATTTGACCGCAGCCGCGCGGATCAGGTAGCGCAGGGAGATGGTTTGACCCGATTTCAGCCCTAGTTTGCTGGGCGGTTCGGACGCGGCGTGGCTGGTGATCTTGACCTTGCTGTCCAGCGAAATCTCACCACGTTTAATCGCCTCGAATGCGATATAAAGCGTCATCATTTTAGTGAGGGAGGCCGGGTGCAGACGGGTGTCGGCGTTTTGGGAATGCAGCACTTCGCCGGTACGGGCGTCGATAACATAAGCGGCATAGGGGGCCGCCATTGCGCTTAGTGGCAAGATCATCAAGATCCATATTGCCGCAAGGATGAATAGCCCAAACCGGGCTGGCTGCACACGCCGCACTCTCATAACAACTGCCTTTGCTCTGCCTAAGCCGCCGATTTTTCGACTGACCATTTTTATTAAGGTCACCGTATCATAGGTCGAAATTTCGATAAACCCGTCCAATGTGGCAGGCTCCTCAAAAGCGGCGATTTTTGGGCAGCACATGTAGCGTATGCTCAATCTTCCGCCACTATAGAGGCGATTGCGGCAGGAATGTGGCGGGAGTTGGGCGACAACGCAGCGAAGGTGCGGCGAGAATCCAGCAAAGTTCAGGGCAGTAGCTTTGCCACCTCGGACAGTCGGGCGATCTGATGGAAGCGGGGCGAATCACTTGGCGCGGGGGCGTGCTCCAGCGCCCAGGTGATACCGTGAGGGATATAGACGCCATGGCCGCCCGCATCGATCATCGGCACCACGTCGGACTTCATCGAGTTGCCGATCATCATGCCGCGGGCCGGACCGTCCCCGTGGCTGTCAAAGATGCGCTGGTAGGTTTGCGGGGTCTTGTCCGACACAATTTCTATCGCGCTGAACATCCCGCGCAGTCCGGATTCAGCAAGCTTGCGTTCCTGATCCAGCAGGTCGCCCTTGGTCACGAGCACGAGGGTATAGGTGTCTTGCAGCACCTCTAGGGTTTCACAGACATCGGGCAGCAATTCGACCGGATGCGCCAGCATATCACGGCCCGCCGCGAGTATTTGTGAAATGACATCTGCGGGCACGCGGCCTTGGGTGACCTCGATTGCGGTTTCGATCATCGACAGGGTGAACCCCTTGATACCAAAACCGTAGTGCGGAATGTTGCGGCGCTCTGCATCAAGCAGCCGGTCCATCAGGCTATCGCGGTCTGTATAATCCGCAAGAAGTTCGGCGAATTTGACCTGTGTCAAAGCAAAGAAACGTTCGTTGTGCCATAAAGTGTCATCGGCATCAAAACCGATGGTCGTTAGCGGATTACCCATCTTTGGCGCGCCCTCTTTTCTAATTCTGCTTTAGGGTTATATAGACGCCTATACGACTCACTTGAAACGACTTCTCAGGCAGGAGCAGCAATGCGCCTTGATGATCTTATGATGGCGGGCAAAGATCGGGACGACGATGAAACCGATCTGTTGACCAAGACCAAACCAAAGACCAAGCGGCCGCCTTTGTACAAGGTGATGCTGTTGAACGATGATTTCACCCCGATGGAGTTTGTGGTGATCGTTCTTGAACGCTTTTTCGGGCTGAACCACGCCCAGGCCTTCGAGATCATGTTGACCGTGCATAAAAAAGGGCTGGCGGTCGTGGGTGTGTTTAGCCACGAGATCGCCGAAACCAAGGTCGCGCAAGTGATGGATTTCGCCCGACGTCACCAGCACCCGCTGCAATGCACTATGGAAAAAGAAGAATAACACGTGATTGATGCACGCCTGCACCTGGCGCTTGACGGCGGTGGTCTTGAGTTGCCGGCTGAAGGGACGATTGCCGTCTTTCAGCCCCCCCGTGACAGTGATTTGCCCGGCCTTGATAAGGACCGCGTTCAGATCATCCATGGCTTTAAGCCTGATTACGATGCGTGGGCGGCACGAGGCTATGATGTCGTGCGCACGATCAAGGACCGCTATGCGGCCTGTATCGTGTGCTTGCCACGCGCCAAGGCCGAAGCCCGCGCTGTCATCGCCGCCGCCTGCGAGGTATGCGACGGGATCGTTGTGATCGACGGACAAAAGACCGACGGGGCCGATAGTGTCCTGCGCGAGATGCGCGACCGCGTGACGGTGCAGGGCCCGATTTCCAAGGCACATGGCAAGATGTTCTGGATCTCTGAGCCCGCGGCAGAATTTTTTGCCGACTGGCGTCGAGGCCCTGAACTGACAGAGGGCGGGTTTTGGACTGCACCGGGGGTCTTTTCTGCGGATGGCGTCGATCTGGCGTCAGCGTTGCTGGTTGATGCCTTGCCCGAAAAGCTTGGGTCCGAGGTCGCCGATCTGGGGGCCGGTTGGGGCTTTTTGTCGGCGCACGCGCTGACACGCCCGGGTATCAAAAACCTATATGTTGTCGAGGCAGGGCATCTGGCGCTTGAATGCGCGCGCCGCAATGTCACCGATGACCGCGCGTCTTTTCATTGGGAGGATGCCACCAGCTGGGGGCCGCCGCACCGGTTGGACGGCGTCATCATGAACCCGCCGTTTCACATCGGACGCGCCGCTGAACCACAAATCGGACAGGCTTTTGTTGCCACCGCAGCACGCATTCTGTCGCCCCAAGGCAAACTGTGGATGGTGGCAAACCGTCATTTGCCCTATGAGGCAGAGTTGAAAACCCGTTTCGCCCATGTCGAGGAAATCGGCGGCGATGCGCGGTTTAAACTGTTTCACGCGGCACGGCCCTTGCGCAAGCGTCGGTAGGTTGGCTGCGGCTGATTAAGGAACGAGTTATGTCATTCTCAATATCTGGCAAGAACGTCATCATCACAGGGGCCGCAAACGGCATCGGCTTGGCGATTGCACGTCAGTTTGCCGACAAAGGTGCCAATGTGATGTGCGCCGACATCGACGAGAAAGCGCTGATTGAAGAATTGGGAGATGCCAAGGATGAGGGCAACATCCGCTTTTTCGCAGGCGATTTGCGGCAACGTTTGACCATTGCGAACCTTGTATCCGCTACCATCGATGCCTTTGACGAGGTCGACGTGCTGGTGAACGCATCGCGGCAGTTTTTGCCCACGGATGCGTTGGACGGCGACGACACCAGCGTTGAAACCCTGTGGCAGGAAAACGTGATGACCGCGATGCAGCTGACACAGCAGGTCGCCAAACGCATGATCAAACAAGCCGAAGGGCAAGAGGGCGGCGCTGTTGGCAGCATCATCAACCTGAGCTCGACGACCTCGCGGCACACACGGCCCGAGCTGATGGCCTATTCCATGGCGGCAGCAGCGCTGGAACAGATGACGCGTTCAATGGCGCTGACACTGGCACCGCACCGCATCCGCGTGAACGCCGTCGCCTTCGGGTCGGTGATGAGCGGCTCGCTAAAGGCGTCTTGCGCCGAGAACCGTGAATGGCGCGACGACATTCGCAATCACACGCCGCTGGGGCGCATCGCCTCTCCGTCGGAGTTGGCCGATACGATCCAGTATCTTGCTGCCGACAGTTCAAGCTTTCTGACCGGCGAAGTGATCGTGGTGGACGGGGGGCGGTCCTTGTTGGACGCCGTGGACGCGCCGGCACACTAAAAACGCAGCAACGAAAGGCTTTGCGCATGACCGATGATTTCGAGGCGGAAAGAACCCGCGCCGCTGATTGGTTCCGCAGCCTGCGCGACCAGATCGTGGAGGCATTCGAAACGCTGGAGCGTGACCACGCCGAGGGGCCGCTGTCAGATGCGGCCGCTGGCACATTCGAGGTAACCCCGACTAAACGCAGCAGCGACGATGGCAGCGATGCGGGCGGTGGCCTGATGAGCGTGATGCGCGGCGGGCGGGTGTTCGAGAAAGTCGGCGTCAATGTATCGACTGTTTTCGGCACATTGGGTGAGCGGGCGCAGGCCGCCATGGCGGCGCGCAAGGGCATCCCCGGCATGACCGAAGACCCGCGGTTCTGGGCATCAGGCATCAGTCTGGTGGCGCATATGCAAAACCCGCATGCCCCTGCGGTACATATGAACACCCGCATGTTCTGGACGCCCCATGCCAGCTGGTTTGGCGGCGGGTCCGATTTGAACCCCTGTATCGAATATGCCGAGGACACGGCGCATTTCCATGCTGTCCAAAAAGCGCATCTGGACCCGCACGGGCGCGATCTTTACCCGCGTCTGAAGGAATGGGCGGACGAGTACTTCTACATCCCGCACCGTCACCGCGCACGCGGGGTGGGGGGGATCTTTATGGATGATCACGCGACAGGGGATTGGGAGGCCGACTTTGCCCTGACCCAAGACATTGGTCGCGCGTTCCTGCCCGCCTATCTGCCGCTGGTGCAAGAGCGGATCACCCAAGACTGGTCGGACGCCGACAAAGACGCGCAACTGGTGCATCGCGGGCTTTATGCGGAATATAACCTTGTCTATGACCGCGGCACAAAATTCGGGCTGGAAACCGGCCATGACGCCAATGCGGTTCTCATGAGCCTGCCGCCTTTGGCGAAGTGGGTGTAAGGGGGCCAGCCCCCGCCCTGCGGGCTCCCCCGGGATTTGAGCCATCTGGAATAAAAAAGGCCCCCTACTGTGCAAGTAGGGGGCCTTTTCGGTCAGTTTGGTGTCAGCTTATTGCTTGGGCAGCATCACGCCATCGATCACGTGGATCACGCCGTTCGACTGTTTGACGTCGGCAATGGTCACAAACGCCGCGTTGCCGTTTTCATCGGCCAGCATCATGCGGCCGTCGTCAGCATAGGATGCTTGCAGCGTGCAGCCACCCAGCGTGGGAACGGGGTGCTCGCCGCCGTCATCCTTGATCATGCCTTGCAGGGCTTCGGCCATTACGGCTTTGCCGACCACGTGGCAGGTCAGGACTTCGGTCAGTTGGTCCTTGTTTTCGGGCTTGAGCAGGTTCTCTACGGCGCCAGCGTCAAGACGGTCGAAACCGGCGTTGGTGGGGGCGAATACGGTAAAGGGGCCTTCGCCGGACAGGGTTTCGACCAGACCGGCTGCTTTAACGGCGGCAACCAATGTGGTGTGGTCAGCAGAGTTCACGGCGTTTTCAATGATGTTTTTTTCGGCAAACATCTCGGCGCCACCAACCATCGGGTTCATCGCGTGTGCATCCGCAAAAGCTGCACCAGTGGTCAGGGCCAGCGCTGCGGTTGCTGTCATCATTTTCTTGGCGAAAGTCATGGTGTTCTCCTGGGTTAATATCGTGATCAGTTGCTGATCATGACGGAGTAACGTGCCCATGCGTTGCTTAGTTTCAAAAGCCGTGTGAAATAAGTTTCGATCTTACCCTTTGGTGTGCCAGTCAAAGAATCCGGGGCCTGCC
>TARA_R100001369_G_scaffold92891_1_pt1 | contig 13254 bp, 6 predicted proteins | sample TARA_R100001369 | Tara Oceans TARA_R100001369 (sample SAMEA2621528) | marine metagenome | biome: marine biome (ENVO:00000447); feature: surface water layer (ENVO:00002042); material: "saline water (ENVO:00002010), including plankton (ENVO:xxxxxxxx)" | depth 5 m | reverse complement strand
ACCCAAGGAGGCCTTACATCCAATTCGGCGATGAGTTTTGATGAGGACGCGGACGGTACCATATGGATTGGGACCTATCATAGTGGATTGCATTCCTTCGACCCGGATACAGGGCTATTTAAGCATTATAATACCGAGCCATTTAATGATTTGGGAGTCAGTGGCAGCAGCGCCTATAAGGTTTTGGTAGATTTTGAGGATAATATTTGGTTGGGGACTACCCAAGGGTTGTACAAAATAAACAAGCTTCCAGGCCAAAAGTTTTCAGTAGTTTCCATGATTGACCGAATGTCCCAGGAATCTACAAATAATTCTGCTTCCAATTACATTTTATCAATTTATGAAAGTTCCGACCATAGCATTTGGATAGGGACAAAAGGTGCTGGTCTATGCCGCTACCTTCCCAATACCGATAGATTTATTTGGTATGATAAATTCAATGGTCTTGAAGAGGAAAATGTATGTGGGATTATTGAAAGCTTGGATGGCAACATTTGGTTGGGAGGCAATGCGGGAATTTCGAAATTGGATATGGAGACCATGGAGTTTCATAATTACACCACGGATGATGGACTCCTTGCCAACGATTTTAATATTAATTCGGCCTTTAGGGATGACCAGGGAAATATTTACTTTGGAAGTTATCAAGGGGTCAATTATTTTAATCCCTCAGAAATTATTACAAATACCAATGAGACTTCATTATATCTATCGGAGTTTAGGCTGTTCAATGAAAAAGTATTGCCTACAAAGGAGAATTCACCCTTAAAGAAAGTAATTTCAGAAACGGATAGTATTGTTTTAAAACATGATCAATCTGTTTTTACGATTGAATATTCGGGCATAAACTTTACCCGTCCGGAAAAAAATGAATATGCCTATTATTTGGAGGGTTATGAGGAATCTTGGAATTATGTAGGTAAAAAAAGAAGCGCAACCTATACCAACTTGGACCCGGGGAATTATACCTTTAAATTAAAAGCAGCCAACAATGATGGTGTCTGGAACCAATCTCCCTTAACTTTAAGCATCACTGTTTTGTCACCTTGGTGGAAAACCAGCTGGGCCTTATTTTCTTATATAGCTTTGTTTATTTTGGGAATCTACTTACTAAATAAAATGACACAGTCCAGAATACGGGAAAAGCAGATCATTCATTCTGAGCGTGAAAAAAGATTGCAGGAAAAAGATCTGGACGAAAAAAAGTTTCAATTTTTCACCAATATCTCCCATGAATTTAGGACACCCCTCACCCTAATTATTAATCCACTTAAGGACATTCTTAATGACGATAGTCTAAGCCTACCGCACAGAATAAAGGAAAAGCACAATATAATCTATAAGAATACGGATCGACTTTATAGATTGGTGAACGAGCTGTTGGATTTTAGGAAATTGGAATTAAATAAAATTGGTGTAAGGGCCAAGGAAATTGACTTGGGTAATCTAACCCAGGAAGTGGTCAGCCATTTTAAGGAAGAGGCACTGGAAAAAAACATACATCTTAGTTTGGATTCGGATTCTGAGGATTTGAACATCTGGGCTGATGAGAGTATGATGGAGAAAATAATTTTCAATTTACTTTCCAATGCCTTTAAGGTTACTCCTGAAGGTGGGGCCATAACTATTGAATTACTATCCAAGGATGAATTGTACAATCTGCCGCTAGTGGATAAATCTAAACCTACGGTGGGGGTAGAGTTAATAATTTCGGATACGGGACCAGGGCTTAAACAAGAGGAAACGGAGAGGATTTTTGAACGTTTTTATCAAGTAGAAAACCTTAACAAGACCTATTATGGTGGTACGGGTATTGGTCTGGAAGTGGTGCAAAGTTTTGTGGAATTGCACAAAGGTAAAATTGAAGTTAAGAGTGAGGCAGGAAGCGGAACATCCTTCAGAATAATTTTGCCAAAAGGACCACAGCATTTTGCAGAGAACGAGATATTTACGGACGTTAAGGAACCTGATTCCCAAAAAGAGCGGGTTAACCTTCTAAAATCCAAAAAGGAGGACATATCCGACATTGGCCCGGAAGAGGCAACCACCTCCTATACCTTATTGATCGTTGAGGATAATGGAGAACTTAGGAGCTACTTGAGGAATGAACTCAAAAATCAATACAGGATACTTTTGGCTAAAAATGGAAAGGAAGGTTTGGAATTGGCCAAGTCTGCGCTGCCGGATATTATTATTACGGACGTTATTATGCCCGAAATGGACGGATTCGAATTTTGTAAAAAAATAAAGGGAGATATGAGGACCAGCCATATTCCTTTATTGATGCTTACGGCCAAAGCACGTATAGATGATAGAATGGAAGGCATTGAAACTGGTGCCGATGCCTATATGGTTAAGCCTTTTGATCTACGACTGCTTAGACTGCGGTTGTCCCAACTTATTACTAGTAGACAACTTATTTTTAATAAATATTTCAGTGTTATCAGTGATGTCCCGGTGAATAAGAATACCACCTCCCTAGATAAGGATTTTATAGAAAAGGTACTGAACTATATCAACAATAATATAGATGACCCTGATTTAAGTGTGGAGGTTTTGGCTACAAACCTTAATTTGAGCAGAAGTCAGTTTTATAGAAAAATTAAGGCACTTACGAATCAGACGGCCAACGAATTCTTAAGGAATATTAGAATTGAAAGGGCAAAACAGATTATAGAAATGGGAAATACCAATATAAGTGAAGTGTGTTATCAGGTTGGGTTTTCCTCGCCATCCTATTTTACAAAATGTTTTAAAGCCCATTTTGGAATATTGCCCACAGAGGTAGACCCTATCAAATCTTAAATTCAGGCCCATAAAACATATTGTGATGTGCCAATGTTGATATGTCAACGACACCCTTCGTGAAGGGTTGGTTAGGCTCCATCGATTAGGATATACTTCAGAGAGGACATAGGGTGGTATACGTCCAAGTATAATTTCATCCGGATTAATGCTAATTACATTGAAAAATTGAACCCGATCGGGGTCATTTCAACCATACATAATTATTATAGTCTTACCTACTAAGTGGGATTTGAAGGCTCGGACGTTTGTCCACTCGCCCGTTCCATTTATCTGGCCCACTAAATGTTGTCGGTAATAGCCATTCAATGCCCTATGGGAGTGACTTCGGTTTCGGATCCCTTGGGTTGGTCTCTGATTAATTAAACAATACTTGATATTTACCTTGTCCAGGTACTAGGAATGCGCCTTTTTGCGGTAGATCTTGTTAACAGCATTTTTAGATTTCCTTAATTCCACTACAAGAAGTCATATCTCTGTTGGTCCTATTACCGTCTTCCATATAACTATTGTTGCATTGCATGCAACAGATGATGCATTTGAGGTTTTTATAGGAAAGTTGCAGCAAAATTTCTATTTGATGCAGAATAAATGCTACACAAGATTTAATATTTATTTAACATTTGAAGGAATGAAAAACAAGGATTCAAAATTCAAATGGAAGCAGTTGATGGAGTTACTGCTGATAATGGCCATAGTTGCATTGCTGGTTTTTGTCATCCTTTATATTCTTTAATAATACGCTTATGGGCCTTTTGGCTCAAGATGAAAAACAAAATTTTACACTAATAAAAACTCGATTAATTAACCTAAACTTTTTTAAATGATGCTAAAGTTCAAATTCTTGATTATCACTTTGGTAATGGTTTGTGCGCAAAACCTTTTTTCACAGACCAAAACCATAACAGGACTGGTGTCCGATGAGGCGGGCTTGCCATTGCCAGGAGTATCGGTAGTGGTGCAAGGTACCGTTAATGGAGCCACCACAGATTTTGATGGGAATTATTCCATTGGAAATGTAGGACCGGAGGATCGTTTGGTATATACCTATATAGGTATGGTAAGCCAAACAATCACCGTCGGACAGCAAACCGCAATCAATGTAACCTTACTGGAATCTTATGAGTCTTTGGAAGAGGTTGTTGTAGTAGGGTATGGGGTTCAAAAAAAGGCCTTGACCACAGGGGCCAATCTTAACGTAAAGGGAGAAGATATTGCCGAGTTGAATACATCAACCGCTATGGAGGCCCTTCAAGGTGTTGCACCTGGGGTAAGCGTTACCAGGAACAATGGGGAACCGGGAGCAGGTACCAAGGTTACCATTCGTGGTCTGGGGACAATTGGTAATTCCAGCCCACTCTACATCGTGGATGGGGTAGCGGTAGGCAATATTGATTATTTAAACTCTTCGGATATTCAGTCCATAGACGTTTTAAAGGATGCTGCATCTGCCGCCATCTATGGATCCAGAGCAGCCAACGGAGTGGTATTGGTAACGACCCATAAAGGTAGGAAAGGTAGCAAGGCGCAGATACAATACGATTCCTATTACGGGATTCAGAAAATATACAAGAATCTATCGCCATTAAATGCCCAGGAATACATGTACATCATGGACGAAGGAAGGGTAAATGATGGTTTGGAGCCAAATGATTGGGAGGCTATTTTACAGAATAATAACTGGCTAAATAATAATTATCCCAATAATTTAGGGACCGAATTAGGTTCTGAAATATGGGGTATGTTGCAAAATGGCTGGGAAGGAACCAATTGGATAGATGAAATGTCTACCAAAAGTGCCCCTGTAACCAGTCACTCCGTAAATATTACAGGTGGAGGTGAAGATAGTACCTATGCATTCGGTGTTTCGTATTTGGATCAAACCGGGATTATTGGAGGCAATATTATTGATGCGGGCTACAAAAGGCTTACTGCCCGTATGAATACTGAATTTGTGCTTTTCAAAAATGATGATCATAGTATACTTACCATAGGGGAGAACCTTACCTACACCAATTCGGAATATAGGGGAGTGGCCACTGGAAACATTTACTGGAACGATCTTCACAATGCCTTGGTTCAAAATCCTTTAATGCCTGCGTATTGGGATAAATCACCTGATGCAAACGGGTTTACCCCAACTTTGGATGGACTTGCCAACGACCAGGCAAATCCGCTGGCGGTTATGTTTTACAGAAGTAACTATAGTAATTTGGGGAACAAGGACAATACATTGGTCGGAAACGTTTATATGGAATTGGAGCCTATAGAGGATTTGAAATTTAGGTCGTCCTACGGTTTGGATTCATGGTTTGGCCACGGTCGCTCCTGGACACCAACCTTTGCTTTGGGGGTGCTTTTCAGCAATGCCAACGATGGGGCGTCACAATACCAATATTTAGGGGCCAATTTAACTTGGACCAACACGCTAACCTATGAACGTACTTTTGGGAATCACAATATAAATGCATTGATAGGTAATGAGGTATATAAAAACCAGATCAATAATTCCGTTGGGGGCAGTATGGCCAACACAAGATTTGGATTGCCGGAATACGCTTATTTGAACAATGTAGACAAGACCGATGTAAATTCCATTAATACTTTTGGCGCAGACTACGCGGCAGGAGGAGGAGGATTGTTGTCCTATATAGCAAGGGCACAATACGATTATAAGGAAAAGTATTTGTTATCGGCAACCATGAGGGCAGACGGTTCTTCCAACTTTGCCAAAGGCAACCGATGGGGTTATTTCCCTTCAGTATCTGCAGGATGGATCCTTACCAATGAGGATTTTCTATCCAACAACAGTGGTGTCTTGGACTTTGCCAAATTTAGGGGAAGCTGGGGTCAGAACGGAAATCAATCCATAGATAATTTTATCTATAGTTCTAATATAGCATATCTAAATCCAGGGTATTATTTTGGAGATACCAAACCTATTTCCGGAGCAACAGCTGTTCCGGCCAGGGTAACCAATCCGGATGTAACCTGGGAAACCTCGGAGCAATTGAATTTTGGATTGGATGCAAGGTTCTTTAATTCCAGGCTGGATTTTACGGCAGACTGGTATAAGAAAACTACAAAGGACTGGTTAGTGGTTGCCCCTATTCAAGGTACATCGGGAGCGGGAGCACCGTACATTAACGGTGGTGACATAGAGAATACGGGTTATGAACTTATGTTGTCATGGAACGATAACATTGGCGATTTTAAATATGGGGCTACCATAAGTGGGGCCTTCAACAAGAATGAAATTACTAAAATAGCAAACTCGGACGGTATTATCCAAGGACCAAGCTCTGTATTGTCTCAAGGTACGGCCTCAGTTTCCAGAGCGGAAGTAGGTAAGCCAATAGGATTCTTTTACGGCTATGAAACAGACGGCATTCTACAAACTCAGGATGAGGTTGATGCATATGTGAAGCCAACGGATGGTACCCCTTATTTCAGTGATCAACGTCCTGGTGATGTTAGGTTCGTAGATCAAAATCAGGATGGGGTTATAGATGAGAGCGATAAAAAGATGTTGGGGAATCCTAATCCCGATTTTGAATTGGGTATTCAACTCAATGCGGAATACAAAGGTTTCTATGCCAATGTTACCTTGTCCGGGAAATATGGAATGCAGGTTATGCAATCCTATAGATCCTTTGCCGACCGTTTTGACCAAAACTATACTACCGAGATATTTGGACGCTGGCACGGTGCGGGAACGTCCAATACATTACCTCGCTTGAGCTCGGTATCCAATAGGAATACCAACTGGATTTCTGACATTTATATGCAGGATGCAGATTACCTAAGAATCAACAATTTGACCGTTGGGGTTAAATTGGGCGACTATATTTCCGATATTAAGTTATTCTCCGATATTAAGGTATACGCCGCTATCAACAACCTATACACTTTTACCAATTACACGGGTATGGATCCAGAAGTATCATTTGGCCACGATGCCAGTTGGGCCTCCGGTATAGACCTTGGTCTATATCCCTTACCTAGAACTGTAATGTTTGGATTTAGTGTTGATTTTTAATTTTAAAAAAGTAGATGATGAAAAAACTAATATATAACATAGGCATAGCAACTTTGGTGCTAGCCACCAGTTGTAGCGAGAAATTTTTGGACACCGAAAATCTTTACGAGAAAAGTTTGGATAATTTTTACAGCAGTCCACAGGATATAGAGGAGGCCATGTCCGGTGTTTATAACGCCATGTATACAGCAGGTGTTCATAGTGATGAAGGTATTGCAGCCAATTTATTGTCCGATATGATGTTGGGTGGTGGTGGCCCAGATGATAAATCGGCTAAAAACGTGGATAAATTTGAAGACCCCGAAGAGGATACCTATCGTGATCTTTGGGTGGAAACCTATAATGGGGTAACCCGTGCAAATGCTATTTTGGAAAAGGTGGAAGAAGTGGATTTCTCTTCCTTTTTCGATACTCCGGAGGAGTCCATTGCTTTCAAGAACCAGACGGTAGGTGAAGCCTATTTTATGAGGGGCTATTACTATTTTAGAGCAGCAAAATTCTTTGGTGGTATGCCTTTGATCCTGGCAATAGATGATCCCAGAGATGCGCCAAGGGCCTCCTTTAGCGAGACTTTTGCACAAATTGCGTCCGACTTTAAATTGGCCATAGAAACGATGCCTTCCATCAATTTTAATGATATCCCAACTTCCAGTTATGGTCATGCCAACAAATGGGTTGCAGAAGCCTATATGGCAAAAGCATATTTGTTCTATACCGGGTATATGACCAATATTGAAGGACAGTCTACCTCAGATTTGCCTTTGGCAGACGGAGGATCTTTATCCCAGAGCAATATTCTTGCTTATCTGGATGATTGTATTAATAATAGTGGTTATGAATTGGCCACGGATTTTAGGAATTTATGGCCTTATTCCTATGTAAATGAAAGTGCAGGTACAACTGTTCTTCCCTGGGCAGAAACTGAAGGCTTGGCCTGGGTAGGACAGGACGGACATTCGCCAACATTTGGCACCGGTAACAAAGAAACCATGTTTGCCCTCAGATATTCCACTACCAGCTGGGGCGAAGGACAGAAATACAACAATAGGATGCCATTGTTTATGGGGATCCGTGATAACTCCATGGTCCCATTTGGACAAGGCTGGGGCTGGGGAACCGTAAACCCAAAACTTTGGAACCAGTGGGATGATTCAGATAAAAGAAAGGTGGGCTCCATTATTGAATTGGGCAATGCCGATCAGGGAACCGCTGGTTACGAAGCGGACAAAGGTGATCATGAGACCGGCTTCTTTAATAAAAAATACACTACGGTACAGCATCCCGATCCAGACGGAGTGGACGGAGTGAAAGGTATGTTCTACTTCTTGTATGATATGAACAATGGTGATCCCATGCAGTTATGGGCGGCCCAAGATTACATATTGATGCGTTTTGCAGATGTGCTGTTGATGCATTCCGAAATTTCCGGTACTGCAACAGGTATGAACAGAGTAAGGGTTAGGGCAGGCCTAGGAGAAATAGGGTATTCTTTGGAAGCTCTAAAGCAAGAGCGCTTGCATGAATTGGCGTTTGAAGGAATAAGATGGTTCGACTTGGTACGTTGGGGTGATGTAAACACAGCTTTTGACGATGCCATCAATGTTAGAAATTCTGGTATCGATGCCGTTTACAAAGTTACTTACCGTCCGGAAACAAAAGGATTGGTCCCAGTTCCAGAGACCGAGATAAGATTGTCAGGAGGAGTTTATTCACAGAACCCAGGCTGGTAAAATAGTTGAAATCACAAAAAATATAGACAGATGAAAAATAATGTAATAATAATTTTAAGATCGTTTATTGCTTCACTATTCCTAATAGCTGTGGGTTGTGAGCCCATAGAAGATCGGGACTATTTGGAGAACACTACCGATGTATCCGGAGTTCAGCTTGTTGCCACACAAAGCACAGCAGGGGGGAATAAAATTGAACTTAATATGGCTACCCCAGGGGTTACCGGTTATTGGGACTACAATTTGGGTAGGGCCTATTCGGATAAGGTAGAATTTGTATATCCTATACCAGGGACAGCAACCTTTACGTTTACAGGAACCTTAGGGGCCGAGTTTTTTACCAAAACGATCGATGTTCAGATAGATCAGTTGGATAGTGCTCTGGATCAGGATTGGTATGATTTGGTAAGTGACAACACTTCTGAAGGTAAGACTTGGGTTTTTAATGGAGGCCCTTCACCGGATGGAGGAAGATGGTGGTATATGTCTCCCCCAAATGACCCGGGAGCTTGGGCCACGGCATGGTGGAATGCAGCTGGGGACTGTTGTCCTCCGGCGGATGCGGCAGGAAGCATGAAGTTTGATCTGGATGGAGGTGCAAACTTTACCTATTATTCAGGTCCGGATGCTACTCCACAATCGGGCAATTTTGTTTTGGATGTTGCCAATCAAACTTTAAAAATTAATAATGCAAATATTTTGGGAGCTGAGGAACCTAGGGGTAATCCGGACGGACTTTATACCATAATCTCCTTGACAGAGGATGAGATGGTGCTATATGTTGCCAACAATGGTGGCGGTACCGGATGGACCTGGATCTTTAGGCCACAGTAGTGGTAATAAAAGTATTCTACAAAGAAATGGATCGGTCTATAGAATATTAGAGTTTTGGAAAAAGGTCCATTTAATTATATTTTTTGGAAAAGGAAATGTATGACATTTGTGTAATCACAATGGCATGCAAAACTTTTCAGGTTGGTTGATTTAGTTGTTAAACCTTGCTGGTAGATGGTCAAAGTCAGCAAGGTTTTTCTTTATGGCAGTTTATTTTTATTTGGTAAATGCGAATTATGAAGTTGACAATATATTTTTTATTGGTAATTATTATGGCTTGTGGCGGCCAAAATAATGAGGGGGATGGCTTTGTCTACACCAATGGGGAAAGGGAGAAAGTTGTGCCTACAGAACTTAACCTGTCTGTAGAGGTATTGGGAGTGGATAGCAATAATCCAAGTGGCAATGGTACAGGTGTGGTACAGTTTTCGGCGGTAGCCAAAAATGCGGTTAAATATGGTTATAGGTTCAATGACGGATCTGAGGAGGTAAGCACGGATGGCAATTTTACCTATACCTTTAGGGAGGAAGGTATACATAATTACAAAATAACGGTCTTGGCCTATTCCATTACGGGCGAATCCATAGCTATTTCGGAAACTATTTCTGTTTTTGTGGCCGAATATGAAGCCAAGCTCGTATGGTCTGATGAGTTTGAAGGGGATGGCACACTTTCCGCGCAAAATTGGAAATTGGAAACTATAGCCCCAGATAATGGCAGCTGGTACAATGGTGAATTACAGCATTACACAAATAGGCAGGATAATGCATATGTTTCGGAGGGGACTCTTAAAATTGTGGCTAAAAAGGAGCAATACACGGCCCAGGGAACTCCCAAGCAATATACTTCGGCCAGATTAAATTCGCTTTTTTCCTTTACCTATGGAAGGGTAGAGGTAAGGGCCAAGCTTCCATTTGGACAAGGGACATGGCCGGCCATATGGATGTTGGGATCCAATATTGAAACCGTGGGTTGGCCTGCTTGTGGAGAAATAGATATTATGGAGCATTGGGGACATGAACCAGAGAAAATTTCAAGCGCCACCCATACGCCATCTTGCCATGGTGGATGCACTGATGTAACTGTTGGAACCACTATTATTGCGGATTACAATACGGAATTTCATGTATATGCAGTAGAATGGAACAAGGATTCCCTAAGATTTTTTATCGATGATGAATTTGTCTATGCCTATAATCCAACGCTCAAGGACAAGGATACGTGGCCATATACGGCAGATCAATTTATTATTTTGAATGTAGCCATGGGAGGAAGTTGGTTCAGTGTTGATCCAAATTTTGTATCCTCCACTATGGAGGTGGATTATGTTAGGGTGTATCAATAGAACTTTGTAGGCATTTTGAAGCCGAACAAAACTACTCTAACGGGATCGGATCAATGCTTGCCAGGATTGTTAATTAAAGACATAATTGAAAGACAACCATACCAGTTACTCCTGTAAATTAAGATATTCCAAAAGCAATGGTATTTTTTCAATCTTTTCCCTGGTCAATGGTTTTTGAATAAAATGTACAATGTTGTCATATGATTTGGATTTGTCCAAATCGGCATAATCTGCGGAGGAAGTTAAGATTACGACGCTAATGCTCCGGTCCAGGCCAAGGTTGCAAATCTCATCCATAAATTCCCAGCCATTCATTACGGGCATATTGATATCTAAAAGCAACATATATGAAATGTCAGGACCATTGTTTTCGAGTATATGGTCCAATGCCAATTTCCCATTTTTAAATTGTTCAATTTTGGAATTGGTGTAGTTGGAAAACAGTTTGTTATGCAAAAAAAGAATTACCGGATCGTCATCAATCTGCAATAATCTGTGCGTCATTCCTTTTCTCTTTTAATTGGGTATCGTTAATAATCTTGGCTATATTTTTGGTCATGACATCCATTTCATTGGCCGAATTTATAATTTCCTTATTGATATAATTTATCTCCTCCTTACAAATGGAATCATGATCGTTCAGTAAATTTATTAGGCCCATTAATCTAACTAAAGGAGCCCTAAGTTCGTGGGACTGCATCCAGCCAATTTTTTTTAAACTCTTATTCTGATTTTCTATAAACTTTAGGTATTTCATTTTTTCTGAAATATCTATAGCGATGATCTGCCTGCATTTTTGACCATTGTAAGTGATGGGGCTGCTATAAAGGTGCACTGTAAATATTTCGCCCTTTTTGGTAATATGTTTAAAATGTCCATCGAAAAGGGTTAAATAATTTTCCCTAGTTTTTTGGACCTGATTTTCCAGATATGTCATTTCGCCTTCTGGTCTTATATCCGCCAAAGTCATGCCCATGAACTCATCTTTGCTATAACCATATTTTTCTATGGCAGCAGTATTAACATTTAAAAAAGCCAATGTTTCTAGATTGTACACCCATGAAGGCTGGGGGGAATGCTGAAAAAGGCTATGATATTTTTCTTCAGATACCTTAAGTTGTTCGGTATACAATTTCTCCTTGGTGATATCCGTAATTACAATGTCCAGAAAACAACTACCATCCTTATCTTTTATAGGTGTGCCTACACCCTGACACCAAATAATCTTATCTTCCTGTGAAACTACCCGCCATTGACATTCGAAAAATTCCATTTTCGAGAAGGAATTGTTTAAGGCATTTCTAATTCTGCCAAGATCATCCTTATGTGCTAAATTGCGTAAATAGTCCTCGTCTTTTAAAAGGGTTTTACATGGAATATTCCAGTGTTGTAAAGCTTCCTCACTTATATGCTCAACCTTAAGATTGTTATTGGAATCCTGTTTTAAGCGCAATATAATAATGGAAACGCTTTTAAGGATAGATTTTAAATGGGTATTCTTTTTTTTCTTGTCCGTAACTTCTTGTATGGTGCCAATTGCACCAATAGGATTGTTGGAGGGATTAAATTCATTGGCTAGACCGGATTCTTTTATCCATCTCCAGGACCCATCCTTATGCTTAAACCTATAGGACTTTTCAAAGGAATGATTGGTGCCAGTCTTATAAGCCTTCCAAGATTTTTGAAGTAGTTCAAAATCTCCTGGATAGAATAATTCCTTGAAATTGTTGGCAGTAAATGATTGATCGTCGGGAGCTACATATCCCAGGACTTTTTTAATGTATTCAAGATTCTTGAATATTGGGTCTTCTTCATCCCATCTCCATCCATAAAACTTGTTCAGCGTTCCCATATTCCTTAAAAATCCTCTAGTTGCTTATCTTATATCACCAATTACTTTTTACACTGTGCCTTGTCTATATCAATTTTAAATGTTAAGATATGCTTAGTTTTAGATAATATATTATGTAAACGGCGTATTTTTTAAATACGTATACATCTATAGGCTTTTTGTGCCTTTAATTCGTGCCGAATACCTAATGCATCTAAGATGCCACCTTTAATAGGTGTGGTGGTATTACCCTTAAATTGTTATAGGTACAGTCTAAATGTAAGGTTGGAGTATATGGAATTGAATAATAGCTTTGCCCAAGCGACCATTAAGTGCTGGCCTGCCTGTCATGTTTTACTACTGTTGGTTAATGCTACTTCTTATCCAATAAGCTTTTTTGGAACAGCTTAAAGATACGGGTGTATTCATCGGTCCAACTACTGGGTTCTACAAAGCTATGCCGTTCTACGGGGTATACGGCCATTTCCCAATTGTGTTTCTCCAATTCGATTAAGCGTTGCGAGAGTCGGACCATATCCTGAAAATGCACATTGTCGTCTATCATGCCATGTAATATTAGCAAGTCTCCCTTTAAGCCTTCCGCAAAATAAATAGGGGAGCTTCTTCGGTAGGCCAGGCTATCGGTAACCGGGGTGTTCAATATACGGG
>TARA_R100001369_G_scaffold76586_1_pt1 | contig 13277 bp, 15 predicted proteins | sample TARA_R100001369 | Tara Oceans TARA_R100001369 (sample SAMEA2621528) | marine metagenome | biome: marine biome (ENVO:00000447); feature: surface water layer (ENVO:00002042); material: "saline water (ENVO:00002010), including plankton (ENVO:xxxxxxxx)" | depth 5 m | reverse complement strand
CATTTTCGATTGGGGCGTATCCAAGTCCAAAAGAAAAATGGGCGAGGCCGATCTTGGTCTGGTAGAAACAAATATTGAACAAGAACAACAAGCCTTTGAACAGGAAATTTACCTGCATATATTAAACTGGTCCAGCAAAAGAGATTTTCTGGCAACGTCGGAAAAAGCAAAAGAGATTGCCATAAAGCGCTATCAAATTACTAAAGAAAGATATATATTGGGAAAAATCACAATTACGGACCTAAATCTGGCGCAACAGGAAAAAGACAAGGCAGAACTGGAATACCTCAATTCCTTACAAAATTTCTGGACGGATTACTATACGTTGAGAAAACTCACACTCTACGATTTTATCAATAACAAAAAAATTGAAGCTGAGAACATTATAGACTGAAAGCCAATGATATAAAGTAACAGACCCAGCAACCACAATTTGGAATAATGGGCCGGTAAAAAGATTTTATAAGTAAGGGTAGATCTGCTACGGTTTTGATTATAGTTTTCCTAATTTTATGACTTTAAATAATACTTCATGACCATTACACAATTGCAATATGTACTAGCCGTTGCCGAGTACCAAAATTTTACCTTAGCGGCCGAGAAGAGCTTTGTTACCCAACCTACTTTGAGTATGCAGGTCCAAAAATTGGAAGACGAGCTGGACATATTAATTTTCGACAGAGGCAAAAAGCCCATTACCATAACAGAAGTGGGCGCCAAAATAGTGGCCCAAGCAAAAAATATTGTCAATGAGGCCAACCGTATAAAGGATATTGTGGATCAGGAAAAGGGTTTTATTGGCGGTGAGTTTACCCTTGGAATCATCCCTACCATTATGCCCACCTTATTGCCCATGTTCCTCAGGACCTTTATAAAAAAATACCCCAAGGTAAACCTGATCATTAAGGAGCAAAACACGGAAAATCTGATCCGTAACCTGCAAGATGGTCATATAGACGCCGCTATTGCCGCAACGCCGTTGGAAATAGAATTTATTAAGGAACGCCCGCTATATTACGAACCATTTGTGGGGTATGTACCTCCCAATCATAGACTGGGACAAACATCTGAATTGGTACCAGAAGATTTGGAAATTTCAGATGTGCTGCTATTACGGGACGGACATTGTTTTAGGGATGGAGTAATAAACTTGTGCAACGCCTCAAAAAACTATCAGGAAGAACATTTTCAATTGCAAAGCGGTAGTTTTGAAACATTGATCAACCTTTCCAATGAAGGATTGGGCATGACCCTCCTACCTTTCCTGAACACTATTGAACTGGATGATAAAAAGAAACAGAACCTTAAATTCTTTAAAAATCCGTCTCCTGCACGGGAAGTAAGTCTAATTTACCACAAAAGCGAGCTCAAAATACAAATTACAGAGGCTTTATATGACGTTATTGCCAGTGTAGTAAGAGGTGCCATTGCTTTTCAGGATGTAAAAATTATAAGTCCGTTGAACAAATAATTATTCCATTTTTCGATATTTATAGGAACACTCTTCAATACAGCCAACATTGGACAAAATAAGTCGTCCTTCAGAAAAGCTCATATTAAAATTGGTCTCTATGGCATTGTTTTCGCAATGGTATCGTAAAGTCAGTACACTTTCATTTGTACTGTAAATTCCATTTACAATCCCACCACAAGCCTTTTCATTGTGGGTATAGGAACCATTGGCCTTAAATTCAAATATTGGTCCGTTCATTACTGCGGTCCAATTTTCAACAATATCGCCAGGGCTGATTTTGGTGGCTTCCAATTGCCATTTTCCTAAAAGTTCATTTGTAATTAAGGGTAAGGTATCCTCATCCTTCCCACAACTTAGAAGGAATAGGATACATAGGTAGGTTAATTGCTTCATTATATATAATATTGGGGGTCCGCCATTATATACGGTTGAATTAGCCTAAATAGTTGTTTTTAAAGTAAAAGAAGTCTTAAAAAAACAAAGTTGCCCAAAAATTCATAAGCAAAAAAAAACCACCTTATATATGAAGGTGGCTTATATCTATGCTTTCAAATAAAGAAGGCTTTGTTGTAGTTCTGGTTTGTCATTAATAAATTGCTTTAACCAGAGTTTTAATTCTTCTATTTCAAATGGTAATAGTCTAGTCACTGCTTTTTCTAGTTCTTTGCAAAATAACTTTGTATCAAAACTAACCTTTTGCAGTACGGTTTTGGTGTACTCTAACATAGCTCTTGCCATATTTCAAAATAATTTTAGGTTGCTTGGACTAAGATAACCAATAAAAGGTATATATTATTGCCGTCTTTCCGTTAAATAATAGATAAAATGATGTTAAAGTCGATGAACGTACATTTTCAACAGCTTTTTTTAAATAAAAAAAGGACTCTTGGACAACTGATTTTGGTTGGGGCCTCAATAAGTTTAATAGGGTGCAAAACACTGAATAACAGTAAACTAAATAAGGAAATCGATCAACAGATTAGCTCTCGAACAACCAATAATTACTTTCAGGGTATATTAATTTATGATCCTGTAAAAAAGGATACCGTATATAGCCATAACAGCCAAAAATATTTTACTCCGGCAAGTAATACCAAGATAATTACATTGTATACTTCCCTTAAAACCCTGCCAGAAAATATCCCTTCCCTAAAATATATTGTTAAAAATGATACCCTCTATATGGCAGGTACTGGCGACCCAACTTTGTTGCATCCTTATTTTGGTGACAGTACCGCAATAAAATTTGCCATGAACTATAAGAACGTATCCCTTTATCTAAATAATTTTGAGGAAAGCAGGTATGGTCCAGGTTGGGCCTGGGAGGATTATGACTTATATTTTAGTCCTGAAAGAAATGGTTTTCCCTTATACGGCAATGTTGTAACCATTACCAATAATGATAGTTTGGTAGTAAGCCCTACCCATTTTAAAAACCAAGTAGTGCCGATTAGTTATGGGGTTAATCGGGAATTGTACAGCAATACCTTTTATTATGATCCTCAGAGAAGGGATACCTTGGAGAGTCCGTTTATGATAGACAGCACCCTGACAAAAAGCCTCCTCGAAGAAGCCCTCCTAAAAAAGGTGAATATTGTACAGAAGATGCCGAATGACGAAAAACAAATATTGTACAGTGTTGCTTCAGATTCCCTATATAAAAGAATGATGGAAGTGAGTGATAATTTTCTCGCGGAACAATTATTAATCTTAAGCTCCTCTACCCTTTCGGATACCCTGAACAGTGCAAAAGCCAGAAATTATATATTGGACTATTATTTACAGGAACTTGAGCAGCCTCCAAGATGGGTAGATGGTTCCGGACTTTCCCGCTATAATTTGTTTACTCCTGGAACTATGGTCTATGTATTAAATAAAATGTACCAAGAAATACCAAGGGAACGCTTGTTCAATTTTTTCCCCGTTGGAGGCCTTACCGGGACTTTAAAGGGAAGGTTTAATGGTGATGACCGCCCTTATATTTACGCCAAAACCGGATCACTTGGCAATAATTATTGCCTTAGTGGATATCTAATAACGCGGTCTGGAAAAACTTTAATATTTAGTTTTATGAACAACCATTTTACCAAAAGCAATAGTGAAGTAAAACAGCATATGGAGTCTATTTTTGAAATGATCAGGGACAATTATTGATCCAAGACCTTGACATGATCTACCTGGTCCGCAAATTTCAACAATAACAACTTAAGCTTTGGGGCAATATGTGTTGTGCAAAACGGCTTGTATGGATTTTTGAAGTAATAATTTTGAAACGCCTTATCGGAAATTTTAAATTCTTTGAACGGCAGGACTTTGGTTATTAAGGGACTTTTAAAATTCTCTTGAAATTTTTGTAGTGCCAAGGCGCACCTTTCAGCATCCACAGTTTCAAAAGTATAAATGGCAGAGCGATATTTTTTACGCATGCTATGGTTGGAAGTAGATTTATGGGTGTAAAGGTGTATCAAAATTAAATCTTCCAAACTTATGTTAATGGGATCATAACGAACAATTACAGCTTCGGAAAAGGAAGACTCCTCCCCTTCGGAAGCTACAAAACCCTGTTCCACACTTATTATTCCCTTTAAAGAGTTATAGACCGCTTCGGTACACCAGTGGCAGCCACCACCAAAGGCAATTCTATGAATAGTTTCCATAATGGGTTGGTCGCTTTAGTTGATGGAAAATAACCCATTAATTTTAGCGTATTGCAGTAACATTATGGTCTTGGCATCTTTTATTTCACCTGTATGTATCATTTCCATAGCTTTTTCAAAGTCCAACTCCAAGACTTCAATATTTTCTGTCTCCTCCTCGGCCCCTCCCCCATCGCCTATCTTCATTTTTTCTTCATATGACCCAATAAAGAAATAAAGGATCTCGGTAACCGAGCCGGGCGACATATAGGACTCAAAAACTTTCTCTACTTTTTCCAATTTATAACCGGTTTCTTCCTCGGTTTCTTTTTTTATACAGTCTTCAGGATGGTCACCATCCAGGAGCCCGGCACAAACTTCTATCATCATCCCGGAGTCATTGCCATTTATATAGGTAGGCATCCGAAACTGTCTGGTAAGTATAACCGTTTTGTTCTTTTTGTTGTACAGTAAAATGGCAGCACCGTTTCCCCGATCATAGGCCTCTCGGGATTGGGTCTCCCAGCTACCGTCATCCCTCTGATATTCAAAGGTTAACTTTTCAAGTTTATACCAGTTATCGGACAACAACTCCTTTTTTATGTTTCTTACTTTTTTGTTGTTCATTTATGGGAAGTTCATGTTTTCATACAAATCTAGGCATTTTTAGACCCTGGGAAACGGCAAAAATTAAGATGGATGGCGCCAAAAGAATTTATTTTTACTTCAGGTAAGATATAACCCTACCTTATACCGTAACCGCATTGTTCAAATACCTCCTAAAGGGGAGCATTTCCATATAAACAGAGAGTATTTTCTCCTTAAAATCATCTTCTAATATTTCCTTTTGTGAAAGGGGATGCATAACGGCGAAGGTTTTATGCCGTAACAATTCCACATGCGGATGATCTTTAGAAAATCCTTTGGGAGCATTCTTTAGTGTCTCATCCACCACCAATTCCCCAAAAGTGTCCTTAAAGGATTTTTTATTCAGAATCTTTTTAAACTCTTCTCCGTCGTAGTCAATAGCTTCGCGAATACTGCGCAAGGTTTTGGGATCTGGTCTCCAAAATCCGCCGGCCAACATGGACTTGCCAAGACCTATCTCAATATAAAAATCGGCCGTATTGGGCGCCTTGTCCAACCCTGCTCCAAAATGGTCCTTATAGATAGGTTTGTTGGGGTGGAACATCAGATTATTATTAATCCTATTTATTCCCTTCTTCCCCGGTGTGCTGTAATATTCGTTGTCCACAGCCCCAAGTGCCACATCCAATTCATTCAACCATTCTATATAATCATCCCTTACCTCCTTGTACCATTTTCGGTTTCCATCCATCCATTCCTTGGAATTGTTCCGGTTAAGCTCAGTTAGAAATTGAAAAAGGGATTTAAAATTCATTAGTCGGTTTATGTGATTAAAGATAACTATTAGAGGTTCTTGGTTAAATTAAAATCGGTTATCCCCGTCCAATAGATCACCCAAGCCGCCTAAAATACTTCCTTCACCCTTGTCTTTTCCTCCTCGCGGAATGGACGCCAAGACCCTACCCGCCAATCTGCTAAAGGGTAGTGATTGAATATACACGGTACCAGGACCACGAAGTGTGGCATAAAAAAGCCCTTCTCCCCCAAAGATGGTGTTTTTGATTCCCCCTATAAATTCAATATCATAGTCCACGTCCTTGGTAAAGCCTATGATACAGCCTGTATCCACTTTTAAGGTTTCACCGGGACCTAGTACCTTTTTCGCAGTAGTTCCTCCCGCATGCACAAAGGCCATTCCGTCTCCCTCCAATTTTTGCATGATAAATCCTTCCCCTCCAAATAGTCCTCGACCCAATCTCTTTGAAAATTCAATTCCCACGGAAACACCTTTTGCCGCACACAAAAATGCATCCTTCTGACAAATGAATTTACCCTGAAATTCACTAAGGTCTATCGGAATAATTTTTCCGGGATAAGGCGAGGCAAAGCTTACCTGCTTTTTACCATTTCCTATGTTTAAAAATGCCGTCATAAATAGACTTTCGCCCGTTAGCAATCGTTTTCCTGCCGAGAATAATTTTCCAAGGACTCCCGTATCCTGATTGGAACCATCACCAAAAATGGTATCCATTTTAATATCGGAATCCATCATCATAAAACTTCCTGCCTCGGCTACAACGGCTTCTTGTGGATCCAATTCTATTTCCACGTATTGCATTTCCTCCCCGTAAATTACATAGTCTATTTCGTGTGCGTTCATACTATAACTTTAATATTTTGATTTTTTTTTCAGACCATAAGTACCAAAAACAACCATTTTGTTACAAGGTTCCATAAGTATATTGCTACATAGCCTCATTGGCAAATTGATCCATTAGTACATTGATTCATTGGTAGATTAGCACATTAAATCATTAAGCCTTAACCTTAAGGGTCCATTCAAAATTAAAGGTAGAAACTACAATACCTTCCTCGTTGACGCCGACCGATTTCATCCATATGGTCTGCCCCTCGCCCGTTTCAATGGTTTTTTTAATGGCATCCGCTATAAGATGGCCCTCCTCACAGGTAAAGGTAATTTTACCTGTCGCTTTTTTCGAAAAATTAGCATTGTTATTGGCCACCAGCATAGAAATATTCTTTCCGCTCTTTCTAATCTGATTCATGACCATAGCACCTGTGGTCAGCTCAGCGGCCATCCCCTGAACGGCCCAAAACAAGGATTTGAACGGATTTTGATTTATCCATCTATGCCTTACGGTTACTACGGCCTTATTTTCATCAATATATCTTAAACGCACTCCTGTCCACCATACAGCAGGGAGTTTAAAGAAGCTGAACATGTTAATTTTACTTGCATCGGAAGCCATAGCTGTTGTTTAATGTGTATCAAAAGTATATAAAATGTATGAATCGACAATTGTTAATAAATTGTTAATTTTTAGTACTTTGTTTTGCATAGTACCTTCTTTTAGATATATATTTGCATAAGAAGTTATTAGGCTTAATAAGATCAGTCTGTAAAAATAGTCTGCATTAACCCTTAAAAATAGTTTTGGATGCAACCGAAAACTGTTTTATCCTAAGCCGATAAAATAATTGAGATAGTACGTAATGCTAACACTAATCATACAACAATGACCGAAACACTGAGCAAACACGAAAAAAATTTGGCGGCCATAATACATGCCTCCACCTTTTCCAAGTATTTTATCCCATTTGGAAATTTCCTTCTTCCATTAATTCTTTGGACAGCCAATAAAAAGGATCTTAGCTTCGTAGACCAAAATGGTAAACGCGCCCTGAATTTTCAAATCAGTCTATTATTATACTCTGTTATCCTAGGGATATTCACTGTTCCTTTTGTAATAGGGATTATACCGGAAATTTTTCACTTGGCAGATTTTAACTTTGCCAATTTTAACGAATTCAACGGCCTAAATTTCGATTTTCAATCCTTCCATCTGGGCAAATTGCTTTGGCCACTAGGAGTAGCAGGAGCTGCACAGTTGGGGCTCTTCCTTGTAAATATAGTCTATACCATATTGGCCACCATTCGCACGAGTGAAGGACTGGATTTTCAGTACCCGATTAGCATACCATTTATTAAATAAGGATTAATACAATTAGTACTCATCACACTAATTCGAGAGTTTATTCATCAATTAAAATCAAAAAGCTGCAATGCGATCATCAAAAAACGAACAGTAAAATTATTATAATCATGTAATTATGAATATTGAAAACACAAAAGCACAAATGCGCAAGGGCGTTTTGGAGTACTGCATACTTTCCATTCTCAATGGAGAGGACAAGTATACCTCCGAAATCCTGGACACCTTAAAGGATGCTAAAATGCTAGTAGTAGAGGGTACCATTTATCCCTTGCTTACAAGACTTAAAAATGCAGGATTGCTCAACTATCGTTGGGAAGAATCCACTTCAGGTCCCCCAAGAAAATATTACACATTAACAGAAACTGGAAAACTATTCCTAAAGGAATTGGACAGCACTTGGGATGAACTTAGAAATGCAACGAACCTTGTTACCAAAACAAAAAAAAGTTAAAAAATGAACAAGACAATAAATATAAATCTGGCCAATTTATTCTTTCACATAGATGAACAAGCCTACACTAAATTGCAACGTTACTTAGAGGCCATAAAACGTTCCTTTGCCAACACCAATGGTAGCGAAGAGATCATAGCCGATATAGAGGCCAGAATTGCCGAACTGTTCCATGAAAAAATGGAAAACGAAAGACAGGTAATCACCGAGAAGGAAGTGGATGAGGTCATAGGGATCATGGGACAACCCGAAGATTACATGGTTGACGAGGACATTTTTGAAGACCAACCACAATCAACAAAAAAATCAACTAGGGTAAGAAAATTATACCGGGACATAGACAATAAATATATTGGGGGTGTTTCTGCCGGTCTAGGACATTATTTTGGAATAGATGCCCTCTGGGTTAGACTTATATGGATTCTGCTTACCATATTTAGCTGGGGAGGATTTGTATTTATCTATATTCTCCTATGGATCTTAATTCCGGAGGCCGTAACTACGGCCCAGAAGCTGGATATGCGCGGTGAGGCCGTTAACATCAGCAATATCGAAAAAAAAGTAAAGGAAAGTTTTGACGATGTAGCGGAAAAGGTCAAAAATGTGGACTATGAAAAAGTGGGAAATAAGGTAAAGGATGGTAGCCGCGGTTTCTTCAATGCCATTGCCGATATTATCATGTTCTTCTTTAAAATCATTGGCAAATTCATAGGAATAATCTTGATAATTATTGGGGCTGCGGGAATAGTTGCCCTATTGGTAGGTCTTTTTACTGTAGGTATATTGGATATAATACACTTACCGGGTGTAGATTTTTATAATCTAGTCAACTCCACCAATACTCCGGTATGGGTGGTTTCAATTCTGGCATTTTTCGCAATTGGAATTCCCTTTTTCTTTCTAATGTACCTAGGTCTAAAGATTTTGGTAAACAATTTAAAATCCATCGGCAATGTTGTAAAATTTACGCTACTGGGATTGTGGTTGATCTCTATAATATTATTGACCGTTTTTGGTATACACCAAGCCGCTGCCCATGCCTACTCAGGTAATGTGGCCATTGAAAAGGAATTGGTTTTTGCCCAACCTTCGGAACCGGTTAAAATAAATTTAAGGTCAACTGACAGGGACAAACAGGAAAACAACATGCGTATTAATGGGATTGTATTGGATTATACTGAAAATGGGGAAGAAATTCTCATTTCACGGGATTTTCGTATGTACTTAAAAATGTCGCACGATTCCATTGCCCGAATCGAAGTAAGGAAAAACGCCAATGGGAATTCCTTTAAAAATGCAACAGAGACAGCAGGCAAAATCAACTACAGTTACTTGGTGCAAGGCAACACTATTCTGTTAGATGATTATTTATCAACCGGTAGGGAAAATAAATTTAGAGACCAAGATGTAAGGGTATATCTCTACCTCCCTATGGGGACCAAAGTAGAATTCGGAAGTTCTCCAGAAAACTGTTGGATTATCAGGGCGAATAATGACCGGAATATGAACGGTTGTGAAATAACAAAATATGCCTGGATGATGAATAAGGATGGTGAAATGAAATGTGAAAACTGTCCTGAAATTGAAGAAGTCGACGACGACAAGAATGGCAAAATTATAATCAATGAGGATGGGGTGGATATTGACATAAAGGGTAACGGTGATAATTTTAAACTTAAAATAGACGACAAGGGGGTACAGATAAAAACCAACGAAACCAATCGTACCTATTTAAAAGAGGATACCGTTCAGTAGGCTCTTTTAACAACTCGGTAATTTATAATATGGCCAAAGCAACCTAATTAATAATTTTAAACAAACCATTAAACAGTAACATTAATCAATCCTTGAAATACTCTGTCCCCCGAGAGATCATTACAAGACTCAAAAACAACAATCATGACAACACTAGCAAGAATTACCATCACACTAATCTTGGCAATCCTATTTTCTTCATGCGGTTTCGATATCAACATCGGACCTGGCAAGAAAGGAAATGGAATTGTGGAAGAAGACAACCGAAGGGTGACTTCGGATTTTACCGCCATTTCAGTTTCCGAAGGCTTGGACGCCTACGTTACCCAAGGCGATGATTTCGAAATTGTAGTGGAGGCCGATGAAAATATCATAGACCTAATTGGGACCGATATCAAAAATGGAACCTTACGGATCCATGCCATTGAAAATATTGGTAGGGCTACCAAGAATATCCATATAACCCTACCTGTAATTACAGCCTTGGAAACTTCCAGTGGTGCTGCCCTGACTACTAAAAACACTATAGAGGCCGAGAACATTGAATTGAGCTCCAGTAGTGGTTCCAATCTTCAAATTGAAGAACTAAAAGCTAATAATGTAATAGCGGAATCCAGCAGCGGTGCCCAAATTAGGGTGGCCGGAGAAACAGAAACACTCAATAGCAGTGCCAGTAGTGGCTCTGGAATAAAAGCCGAAAACTTGAGCTCTGCCAAATGTAGTGCCAGTGCCAGTAGTGGTGCCGGTATTACGGTAAACGCATCCGAATCGTTAATTGCTAAGGCCAGTAGCGGCGGAGACATCCGCTATACTGGAAGTGCGAAGGTAGAACATAAAAAATCGAGTTCCGGAAGTGTCAGCGCATTATAAATGTCAGACCCTGTATTAATTAGGATTCCACTGTCCTAAAATATTCAAAACCCATTGAGATTTCAATGGGTTTTCATTTTCCAATACATCATCTTTCTTTATATTCGTTCAATAAATTATGTTATGAAAATAAAGATCAAAAAATATGTACTTCCGCTAAAGCACACTTTCAGTATTTCCAGGGAATCCCATGATTTTCAAGATTCTATGATCGTTTCCCTTGAACTGGATGGTAAAACGGGCTACGGTGAAGCAACATCCAACCCCTACTATAAAATAACCTTTGAAACCATGAAGGCGGAGATTGAAAATGTCAGGGAAGAAATTGAGGGTTTTAATTTCAAGGAGCCGGAGGCCTTCCATGCGTTCTTGGTTTCCAAGAAATTGAGCAATTTCGCTATATGCGCATTGGATCTTGCTGCCAACGATTTGTACGGAAAAATACTGGGCAAACCATTGTATGAAATATGGAATACGGACAACAGTAGTTATCCCATAACCAATTATACCATTGGCTTGGATTCCATTGAAAAAATGGTGGACAAGATGAAAGAAATGCCTTGGCCCATCTACAAAATAAAGCTAGGTACCGATAAAGATGTTGAGATAGTAAGGGAACTTCGTAAACATACCGATGCCATTTTCAGGGTAGATGCCAATTGTGCATGGACGGCGGAGGAAACCATTGCCAACGCCCCCTTATTGAAGGATTTGGGAGTTGAGTTTTTAGAACAACCTCTTAAAGCGGATGATTGGACAGGAATGGAAGCAGTAATGCACCAAAGCGTTCTGCCGGTAATAGCGGATGAAAGCTGTATAGTGGAAAGCGATGTTGAGAAATGCGCGCTTCATTTTAACGGAATAAACATAAAATTGACAAAATGTGGCGGCCTCACCCCAGCACGGCGAATGATCAAAAGGGCCAAGGAATTAAACCTACAAGTAATGGTGGGTTGTATGACCGAATCCACTGTTGGCATATCGGCCATTGCCCAACTAATTCCACAATTGGATTATGTGGATATGGACGGCGCCATGTTATTAAAAGAAGATATTGCCGACGGGGTGATCATTGAGGATAACGGCAAGGTAATCTTTCCTACCTCTGGTGGAAGCGGAATAAGTTTACGTTGATGACTATTTATACCGATGGGTTTCCAGGAAGGGAACTGGAGTTGGACCAAAAGAAATTTTTGTATTTTGGTGGTACTTCCTATCTGGGGTTGCAGACCGACGAAGCTTTTCAAGAAATCTTTATTTCCAATATCAGGAAATACGGCACCAATTATGGAGCTTCCAGAAAATCGAATGTACGAATTTCCGTTTTTGAAAAAGCAGAACAGTTCCTATCCCAATTGGTAGGGTGTGAGTCCAGCGCCATATTGTCCTCCGGTTATTTGGCAGGACAACTGGTGAGGCAAACTATGGACACCAAGGAGCATAGACTGTTCTATGCCCCTAATACCCATTCTGCCCTCTATTCCCCTACCCCATCCACAAAGCTGAAACCATACATCACTTTCACAGCCTTGAATATAGCCGTTAGAGCCCATTTGGAAACGCATGAAGCAACAACTCCAGTGGTGTTTTTGGATGCCATTGATTTTTCCGGGGCCAATTATCCCGATTTTGAGGGATTAAGAACACTACCATTGGAAAAGATTATCCTAGTGGTAGATGATTCACACGGAATTGGCATTGTAGGTAAAGATGGTGGTGGTACTTTTCGAAGGTTGATAGAATTAAATCCTAAAGAACTTATTGTTTGTTGTTCATTGGGAAAAGGGTTCGGGATTCAGGCTGGGTCCATTTTTGGAACTGAAAAGAGAATTGGACAGTTCATGGACACTCCTTTTTTTGGAGGGGCAAGTCCGGCGTCACCTGCGGCCGTGGCCTGCCTAATGGACGGCAAGACACTCTTTCTTGAAAAAAGGGATATTCTAATTAACAATATTGATTTATTCAAGTCCAATATTAAAAATTTGGATAGGTTTAAATTTATGGAGGGGCATCCTGCCTTCAGCTTTACTGATGAAAGGCTTGTAGATTACCTTGAACGGCAAAATGTTTTGGTAACCAGTTTTCGTTACCCCGATGAGGATTCCCACCTTATGAGCAGAATTGTAATAAGTGCCCATCACAATAGTGAGGATATCCTTTTATTATGTAATATTATTAATTCCTATTAATAAAACGAAACGGCCATCCGTTGTGGATGGCCGCTCTGTTTAACATTTACCTTGTATAAAATTAATTATCCCACCAAACTGGCGTAACCGGGGATTGTTGGTTTGCTAAAACATTGGCCTCATTTCTGCTCAACTCGGTTGAAGGATAAATGGCCCTTCTGAACCATTGTCCAGCAAACTCACTGTCATCACTTGCTTCCTCCAATCTTATTTGTAGACCTGTGAAGACATCATCGGAAAAATCATATCTTCTATAATCCACAAAAGTCTCTGGATTCAAAAAGTTATTTATATATT
>TARA_R100001369_G_scaffold13444_1_pt1 | contig 13288 bp, 13 predicted proteins | sample TARA_R100001369 | Tara Oceans TARA_R100001369 (sample SAMEA2621528) | marine metagenome | biome: marine biome (ENVO:00000447); feature: surface water layer (ENVO:00002042); material: "saline water (ENVO:00002010), including plankton (ENVO:xxxxxxxx)" | depth 5 m | reverse complement strand
GTGGTTGGCAAAGACAGCCCGATCAACTCGATGGAAGATTTCCTCGCGGCCTATGACGCGGACGCTGCTGGCACGCCCATCGGTGGCGGGTCTGTTCCCGGCGGCCTTGATCACGTTGTTGCGGCAATGGTGATGCAAGCAGCCGGGCGCGATGCGCTCGATGTGAACTACATCCCCTATGATGCAGGCGGCACCGCGATGGCAGCGTTGCTATCGGGTGAGATCAAGGCGCTGTCCACGGGTCTCTCCGAGGCGATTGATCTGTCCGAAGCGGGCGAAATTAAGATCATCGGCGTTACATCCCCAGAACGCGTGCCGGCGTCGCCAGAGTCGATGACGATGATGGAGCAAGGCATCGACACGACGTTCGTCAACTGGCGCGGCTTCTTTGCAGCACCGGGTCTTCCAGCAGAAGATCTGGCGGCCTATCAGGATGTGATCAAAAAGATGTATGACACCGAAGAATGGGAGGCCGTGCGCGCCCGCAACGGTTGGGTCAACATCCACAACCCCGGCGACGATTTCCGGACATTCCTTGACAACCAAGAGCAGGTTATCGGTGATCTGATGCGCCAACTGGGCTTCTTGTAAGCCTAATAAAGCGGGCGGCGCATAGGCTGCGCCGCCCGCTTTAACTTTTAAATTTGGGGGGATTGGTCGCATGGCCTTGGATCGTTGGATCGCTCTTGTTCTGTTGAGCACTTGTTTACTTTATGGCTACGTCGCGTGGTTCACGATGGACGCCAATTTGGCGCCTTTTATGCAGCGCAAACCAGTTTGGCCCAGCTCGTTCCCGAAAATCCTGTCGATACTCGGCACTGTGCTGTCGCTCGTCATTCTGCTTGGCCTTGAAAAGGGAGAGCAAGTGATCGGCGAGATCGATCACCGCCGTCTGACGGATTACAAGCTCGGGCAGGCGGTCTTGATGCTGGTGTTGATGGTGGCCTATGCGCTGTGCCTGCGCCCGTTGGGGTTTCTTGGATCAACCACCGCCTTTCTGGTCGCCGGATCGTTCATCTTGGGTGAACGCAGATGGCATGTGATGATCCCTGTGTCGCTGCTGACGGCGGGGACCATCTGGTATCTAGTGCAGGAAATCCTCGGGATTTTTCTGCGCCCATTGCCATTCTTCTTGGGGAACTGATCGCATGCTCGAAGGAATACTGATTGGCCTGCAAACGGCCCTGTCTGTCCAAAACCTTGCGATGGTCATTGGCGGCTGTCTGATCGGCACGTTCATTGGGATGCTGCCGGGTCTCGGGCCGATGTCGATCATCGCGATCATGATCCCGATTGCCATTTCACTGGGTGATCCATCCGCTGCGCTGATCCTGCTCGCAGGGGTGTATTACGGCGCGATCTTTGGCGGGTCGACATCGTCAATCCTGCTTAATGCGCCCGGTGTCGCAGGGACCGTTGCCTCCAGCTTTGACGGCTATCCGATGGCGATGCAGGGCAAAGCGGGCAAGGCGCTGACGATCGCGGCCATCGCCAGTTTCGCGGGCGGCACGGTCGGTGCTATATTGCTGATGATTTTTGCCCCGATGCTAAGCTCTGTCGCGCTGCTGTTCCACTCTGCCGAATACTTCGGACTGATGGTCGTCGGACTGTCGGCCATCGCGGCCTTTGCAGGAAACGGTCAGGTCGCCAAAGCGTTGCTGATGACGGTGCTGGGTCTGATGATGGCAACCGTCGGTCTTGGGTCGTTGTTCAACATGCCCCGCTTTACCGGCGGCATGATGGAGCTACAGTCGGGGTTCGGATTTGTCACCTTGGCGATGGCGATGTTTGCCCTGCCAGAAGCGATATTTCTTGTACTCAAGCCTAAGAACATGGGCGACAGCGGTGGCGAAATCAAAGATTTGCGCATTACCCGCGCAGAGGCGCGCGCCATAGCACCTGTCATCGGTCGCCAATCCGTTCAGGGGTTTTTCATCGGTGTTCTGCCAGGGGCTGGGGCGACAATCGCTTCGTTCTTGGGCTACGCCGTCGAGCGTAATATCGCGCCAAAACACGAGCAGGACGAATTCGGCAAAGGGTCGATCAAAGGTCTTGCTGCACCCGAAACCGCCAACAACGCCGCGTGTACCGGATCGTTCGTGCCATTGCTTACGCTTGGTATCCCGGGGTCTGGCACGACGGCCATTCTGCTGGGTGCGTTGATCGCGCTGAACGTCACACCGGGGCCACGCCTTATGATCGACGAGCCGCAGATTTTCTGGGCTGTCATCATGTCCATGTTCATCGGTAATTTCGTCTTGTTGATCCTGAACCTGCCGCTGATCCCCTATATCGCCAAGGTCCTCGCAATCCCGCGCAATTATCTGATCCCGTTCATTTTGTTTTTCACTTTGATGGGCGCGTATATAGGCCAAAACAACGCTACCGAATTGCTGCTGCTGGTCGCCTTTGGGGTCTGCGGCATTGCGCTGAAATTCGCGAATTTTCCGCTGCCACCCTTGCTCATCGGCTTTATCCTGGGCGGCATGATGGAAGATAATTTTGCCCGTTCAATGCAGCTTTATGGCGGGCTATCTTTCATTTGGGAGCGTCCGATGACATTAGGGCTTCTGATCGTTGCGGTCTTGCTGGTTCTGTTGCCGGGTATCCGCGCGCTGCGCCTGCGGGCGAAGGGCGGCTGATAAGCGGTATAACATGTGCGTGCTCGTGCCTGTTTGACAGGATTTCGCAACAGCCTAAAATAGAACCAGAGAATGGGTTCCCCCATTCTCTGGTCAAAGCACCCTTCGGTAGTACGAGGTAAAACCTACCGAAGGTCTAGCCTGGTTTTAGAAGCCCAGGACCAGCGAAACGCCCAGTGTATTGTCGGTCGATTTCAGACCGGCAGACGGGTCGGTGTTGTAGTCTGTGCGATAGCTCACGCGTGTCGACAGATTGTTCGACATCTTGTAGTTGATGCCTGCATCGTTCGAGAAGATCGTGTTTGCATCCGATCCAAGAATGTCGGTGTCATTGGTGAAAGAAACCGTATCTGTCAAAGCGTAAAAATAGCGCGAAGACACAATAAATCCGAATTCAGTATCAGATACGCCAGCTGCGTCTTTGTAGTAACGCGCACCGGGGCCTGCTTGAACGCGCCATGTGTGGTCAGGTTCGTTCAAGACCCGGTAGCCGGGGCCAAAGCCAAGGAAGGCATCGGTTTCTGTGCCGGGGATAATCGCGCCGGTGTTGTCTGTGAGCAGGCCATCATACTGGAAGCGGCCAATCCCGAACATGTAGAATTCCGGTGTGAAGTAACGGCTGGCTTCATATGTGCCAAAGAACTTTTCTTCGTTCTTAATGCCATTGGCTTCGCCGTATTCCACGGCGAACCCGACAAGGTGGTTCCAGTCGCCAATACCGTAGGTCAGCCGGCCAGCGCCTGCCAATTCACCGTTGTCGGTGTTGCCGGATGTACCGGACGCAGAGAGCGCAAACGAACCGCGCCAGCCTTGGGCCACGCCATTTGCGCCAAAGCGATCCGCGTCTTGACCGCGACGCTGGTCGCGCTCGACTTCGGTTGTGATGTCGTCGATTTGGTCATTCAAACCGGTTACGCCGGTCAATGTGCTTTGGGCTAATACAGGTGCAGCAATGATCAGCGCCAGAGTGGAAACTGTGGCAAATTTTGCGAGAGTGTTCATGGGTCAATCCTTCCCCAAAAGAAGTGATCCGAACCGGGAATGGTCCGAAAGCATCTCTGCTGGATCAGGGTTTAACGTCACAGTTAAGGTGAGGATAATTCAATTTAGTTATACATAAAACGATAATTAGTCGTTTGTAATTTGGGGAGGTAGCACCGGTTCATAATCCTCCATGGCGGATAATTCGTCTACGAGATATTCCTGATCTTTTTCAGCCGCATGCACGACGGCCTTCAATGTCGTGCGGGCCAACTCGGCTAGATCAGCATCAATGTCCTCGCGCCAAACGATCCAAGAAGGGTAATGAAACCGTGGCGCGTCCGCCACAATGTAAAGCTTTTCTTCGTTCAAATAGCGCCTGACCGATCTGGCGGGCAAGAAACCAGCCGCATGCCGGTTGACGATATACTCCATCGCCAAGGCCCCCAACGCCAGTGACTGGCCAGAATCCGTAAGATGAGGAAGAGCAATCGCAAGCGCGTGGGTGAACTCTGGTCCCCAATCCACGGCAACATACCCGTCGAGGTTTTCCAGTGTCGCGTTGGGATAAGAGGCAACAAGGATCAACTCATCGTCCAATGCCGGTTCAACGATCAGGCCGGGCCGAAGCTGGGGCGTGTATAAGAGTGCTGCCTGAACCACGCCCTCAACAAGAAATCGTGTGATGCGGTCTGGCATGCCAACCTCGCCATGCACACTAAGCTCGGGCATCCTCGTTTGTAGCGCATCGAGCCAGCGAAAGCCCAAGCCCGGCCAAAGCGAATATTGCGCGCCGATACTGAGGGCGCGCGAATACCCATGCGGGATGGAGATTTTCTGCCGCGCTTCCTCCCAGATTTTCAAAAGACTCAGCGCATAGGGCTCGAACTGTTGACCCTCGGCCGTCAAGACTGCACCCGCCTTGGATCGGATGAACAGCTGGTGCCCCAAACTATCCTCGAGACGCTGAATGCGCAGGCTGATGGCCGATTGCGTTACAAAAAGCCGATCTCTCGCGGCAACGAACGAACCTGTGTTGGCAACCTCAAGGAACGTTTTGATCAGGGTAATATCCATCGTCAATCCATAAGCTAAACTTGCCTCAAACATCATTCTTATTCGTTATTGGAATGGCATAAAAGTCCTTATGTAGATGTCAGCAAGGCGAAGAACGGAGATTCGGGTATTCGAGCCCAAAGGGTAGCTGCTGCTGCCGCTTCCTTTCCGGGGGGGCGCTTTGAAGGATAGGCCAAGGCCTGATGCACAAAAGGAAACTGAGTATGTTGAATGCAAAAGTAGTACTTATCGCCGCAATGATCGGCGCACTGGCAAGCCTCTCGGCCTGTTCCACCGAACAAGTCGTGGACAACACCGTGGGGGCAACTGGTTTCGTCGCTAAAACTGCGGTTAAAGGCACTGTTGGCGCGGGCCGATTGGCCGTCAAAGGTGTCAAAAAGGTCTCGGGCACCGAATAAGAAGACGCTCTCAATCTGATAAACGACGTTCTGAATGGCGCGCTGAAAAGCGTGCCGTTTTTGGTTCTGAGACGCATGACTTTCAATATCTGAGCGCAGCGTCAGTGGTTGCACGCAGGATATATGAACATTAATTTACGTGTATATTGGGGCAATAAGATCATCAAATGAACGCGCGATCCGCAGATGGGGTGGTATGAAGACAGGGCTGTCGGATTGGGCTTTACGCGATGGACTGTGCATCGAGGCTACGGAAGGTTGACCGCATGAAGCCCTTTGCAGACCCCGCGCGTATTGCCGCCGCTATTGTTGACCTCGCCGCAGCGCGAGGCGCGGATAAGACGATTTGCCCCTCCGAAGTTGCCCGCCATCTCGGAGGGCAGGACGAGGCGGCGTGGCGGCCTTTGATGGATCCTATACGCGAGCAGGCGATCAAGCTGGCCGACGAGGGTGCAATATTGATCAAGCAAGGTGGCACGCCGGTCGACACCAAGGACCTTAGCGGAATCTACCGCATCGCCATCGTTAAGGACACGCGTTAGTCGCTCGGAAGGCTGCGCCACCAATCAGCATAGGGCGTATTCTTGGGGTGGTGACGGTTCACGTCCGGCGCGCCGTCGTCCCACCAGACCGGCCCCCGTTCGCCGAGCGCAACCTTTGCCGCCTGCACCTGCTTGCGCGCCTCTCTCAATTCATCATCGGATTTTGCTGTTTTTACCAAAGACCGCGCCTGCATAAGCCGCTTTACCTGCGCAGTGCGTTCCGCCTCGGAAAGGGCAGGGTCGGTGCAGCGCCACAAGCGGTCCTTCACCAGAAAATAACGACCGTCCGGGGTCACGGGATAGGCTTTACCGGCCATCAGAAACTGCAAAAATGTGTGTCGTGGTCCGAAACGGGCGCATCGCCAAAATCAGCTTGATCCGGAATCCGACCAAAGGCGATTTTGGCACCCAGATAGCCGCCCGGCACGGTGCTGCGCGGGCCGAGTGAAATCGCATCCGGCCCATGGGTCGCACGCAATCTGTCCATGACATCGCTCACGTCCTCCCAGCGGTTTTGTTCATCACGCATTGTGCCATTGCCGGTGTCGTGGTCGCTGAAAAGATCCTCGGTCATGTTCTCATCGCTTACCAACCCATGCAACATCACACTGACCGATCTTGGCCGGAAGGGTAGGGCGGCACGCGCAGCGGTCAGCCCTTCGTTAAGCGCAGTGAGAAAACGGTGATCGTCCCGCGCAGGGAGAAATTGCGCTTCCCACCCCCAACGAAGGTCGGCTTTGCCTGTGCGTGACATCGGTCGTTCACCGCCGCGAAAACCCAGCGACAGCTTGGTTGCTCGCAGATCAGCGCGCCGCAGCCGACGGCCTGCGCTGATCGTGAGTTGCTGCGCACATTCGCGCAGCTTATCGGGGTTACGCCAATCTGCCGGCAACATCCGGCTGTGCCCAAACATGCGCTTAACCGTGGCTGGGCGTTCCGCATGCGTGCCATGAAGCTCGCACCAGAACCGCTCTCCCTCGACGCTGCCCCAAATCGCACGCGCCTGTTTCGGGGCAAGACGCCAAAGCCCCTCAAAATCCGAAATACCGGCGGCGTTCAGACGTGCCTCCATGCCCTGTGAAATTCCTGGCAACTTTCGCAGTGCCAAATGCGCCAACTGATCCGGCAGCGCAGTGGCTTCGATCAGGGCGAAACCATCCGGCTTGTTCATTTCGGCCCCGATCTTAGCCAGCGTTTCAGTGGGGGCCATCCCGATAGAGCACGTCAGCAAATCGCTGAAATTCTTCGCCAAGGCCCGTTTGATGCGGCGCGCCAGAGCTTCGCCCTCGCGTGCCTCACTGGGCAGCAGATGGCAGACCACCTCGTCAATCGACCGGACCTTGGCCACGGGCAGGCAGGTCTCTATGACCTCCAAAATGCGATTGTGCAGGCGTACATAAACATCATGCCGCGCGACGACAAAAATCATGTCAGGGATCAGTGCCCGCGCCTCTGACATTTTTGCCATAGACTTTAGCCCGAGCGCCTTTGCCTCGCGGCTGATTGCAATGCAGCCCGTATGAGGCGAATCGAGCGGGATCACCCCCACAGGCTTGCCGCGCAGGTCGGGATTGAAATGCTGCTCTGCCGTCGCAAAAAAGCTATCGAAATCAAGGTATAGCCGTTCCACTGCGTGGGTTTGGCCTCGAAACTGATACGTCATTTGATGCTACTCTATAATCACAGGAACATTATAGGAACATATCTGCCGGACGCCAACCCCATCGGGTGGGCGGACTGAAACCTGAGTGAAGTTCAGGGGCCGCCCACCAGCTCGCTCAACAGTATCCACAAGCGGCCATGACCGCCTTGCGAAAGGCTATGTGATACGCCGCCTGTTTGAGGGTGTTGTCGAATAGCACGGTCAGAATGGCGCGGGCACCGAGCGTTATTCCTCCGCGGCGATGGCCAGCACCTCTATAAGATAATGCGGCTGCGCCATGCGTGCTTCGACGCAGACACGGGTTGGCGGCACAACGGACGAGACCCAATCGTCCCAGACCGCGTTCATCCCGGCGTAATCGGCCATATCAGCAAGCCAAATTTGCACCGAAATGAGGTTCTCGCGGCTGGTGCCAGCCTGACCAAGAAGCTCATCGATCTTGGCAAAAACGTCGCGCGACTGAACCGCGATATCGCCCTCTTTCAACTGTGAAACCTGACCGGCAAGATGCACTTGGCCGTTGTGAATGGAAATTGCCGAAAAGCGAGCCGAGCCGCCGATTTTTCTGAGGCTGTTTGTCATGAAGTGTTCCTTGCAACTATCTGACGCCATGTAGACAGGAGGAGTATGTTCAGGCAAAGTTCATTATCTGAAATCTACTTCAGGGAATTTGAAATTGGCGATTAAGATCGAAATGCTGCGCTGCTTTTGCGCAGTGGTGGAACAAGGCAACCTGAACGATGCCGCATTGCAGTTGGCGCGCACCCCTTCGGCGGTGTCGATGATGCTCAAGCAATTTGAGGAACATGTGGGCGCAGCCCTGTTCGAGACGGCGCGAAAAGCGCGGCTGACACCTTTGGGTGACATGATCTATAGCGAGGCTCGGCGCGAGATCGATCACTTCGGGCGGACTGTTTCGGCCATTGAGGGGCTATCGCGTGCCGAAGAAGGACAGGTGCGGCTGGCGGTGACGCCCTCGGTGGCGACTGTGGTGCTGCCCGCTGTGATCCGGCGTTTCCGCCGCGATCACCCCAAAGTACGCATCGACATGCGCGACATGGACAGCGCGGCCGTGCAGCGCGAGATGGAGGCCGAACGCGCCGACATCGGGCTGGGCAGCATCGCGGGTGGGCCAGATTTTGATCGCAAGCTGCTTTTCTCTGATCCCTTCGGCGTGGTCTGCGCGCCGGAAGATGCGCTGGCGCTGCGTGGGAAGCCTGGGATTTGGGCTGACCTCGCGGAGCGTGATTTCATTACACATGGGCTGTGCCATCTCATCGAGGACCCGGAGTTTGCCCCCATTCTCGACGCAGCGGCAATGTCGGTGCCCAATACTGCGTCATTGCTGGCGCTGGTGCGCGGTGGGGTTGGGCTTACCTTGCTGCCGCGCCGTGCGGTGCCAGAGGACGATCCGAGATTGGTATTTCTGCCGCTCGCGCAGAGCAATGCACAGCGTCATCTTTACCTCGTTTCCCAACCCCGCCGCCTCTTGCCACCAGCAGCACGAGCGTTCTTGGCAGCGCTCGAAGCCGAACAGGCGGGGCAGTAAATTCAATTTTCCTGTAGTAAATTCAATTTAATCGAATTTGATTGAAGCGTCATATTCAGGCTTACTGTCGCCAAGCATCCGGGACACCCCGGCCAGACAGGAGACAGCCCAATGAATGTCATGACGGACCTCAATCGCAATTACATCGCAGGCGCGTGGGTCGCGGGCACCGCAGAGATCGAGAAACGAAACCCGTCGGACCTGACCGAGATTGTTGGCCGCTATGCACAGGCCAGCGCTGCGCAGCTTGACGAGGCATTGAGCGCGGCCCGACGGGCGCAGGCGATTTGGGCAGGTTACGGCCCCGAGCGCCGGCATGACGTATTGATGGCTATCGGCACCGAACTGATGCGCCGCGCCCCCGAGCTGGGCGAACTTCTGTCGCGTGAAGAGGGCAAGCCACTGGCCGAAGGCAAGGGCGAAGTCTACCGCGCCGGACAGTTCTTTACCTACTACGCTGCCGAATGCCTGCGCCAGATTGGGGACACGGCCGACAGCGTCCGCGCAGGCGTAGAGATCGACGTGCGGCGCGAGCCGGTTGGCGTGGTGGCTGTGATCAGCCCTTGGAACTTCCCAACGGCGACCGCGAGCTGGAAAATCGCGCCGGCCTTGGCCTATGGCAACGCGGTGGTCTGGAAGCCCGCCAATGTCACTCCCGCCTCAGCCGTGGCGCTGACCGAGATCATCAGCCGTCAGGATATTCCCAACGGCCTGTTCAACCTCGTCATGGGCGCAGGCCGCGAGATTGGGCAAAAGCTGGTGGAAAGCCCTGCATTGGATGCGATTTCCTTTACCGGTTCGGTGCCAGTGGGGCGCGGGATTGCCGCTGCCGCCGTGCAGAATTTTACCAAGATCCAGATGGAGATGGGCTCGAAAAACGCGCTTGCTGTGATGGATGACGCTGACCTTGACCTCGCCGTCAGTCTCGCGCTTGGCGGTGCCTTTGGCGGGTCGGGGCAGAAATGCACGGCGTCTTCGCGGTTGGTGGTGCACGCGGCGGTGCACGACGTCTTTGTCGAAAAGCTGGTGGCGGGGGCCAAGGCGATGAAGGTCGGCCCCGCACTGGCAAAGGGCACGCAAATCGGGCCGGTGGTCAGCGAGGAACAGCTTCAGGCCAACCTCGGCTATATCGAACTGGGCAAATCCGAAGGCGCGGTGCTGGAATGTGGCGGCGAACGGTTGAGTATGGACACCGAGGGCTACTACATGTCTCCGGCGGTGTTTACGGGCACCACGAACGCCATGCGCATCAACCGCGAAGAGATGTTCGCCCCCATCGCCTGCGTCATCAAGGTCGGCAGCTATGCCGAGGCGCTTGAGGTGGTCAACGACACCAAATTTGGCCTGACTTCGGGCATCGTCACCCGCTCCATCGCGCGGGCCACGCATTTCCGCCGAAATGCCCGTACCGGCTGCGTGATGGTCAATTTGCCCACTGCTGGCACTGACTATCATGTGCCCTTTGGCGGGCGGGGTAACTCGTCTTACGGCCCGCGCGAGCAAGGCTCCTATGCCGCCGAATTCTACACCACGGTCAAGACCGCCTATATCGCCGCTGGCACGCCGGAGGAACTGGCGTGAGCTACCGCATCGACTGTCTGCAATACGCGAATTGGTCAGAGAAGATCTTTCGCCAGATGCGCGAAGGCGGCGTGGATGCGGTGCATGTGACCATCGCCTACCACGAGAACTTCCGCGAGACGGTGCTGAACATCGAAGCTTGGAACCGTAGGTTTGAGCTGTTCCCGGACCTCATCTTTCAAGGCCGAACGGGCGATGATGTGCGCCGCGCGAAGGAAACGGGACGCACGGCGATCTTCTTTGGCTTCCAGAACCCCAGCCCCATTGAGGATGACATCGGCCTTGTCGAGATCGTCCACACCCTCGGCGCGCGCTTCATGCAGTTGAGCTACAACAACCAGTCACTGCTGGCGACGGGCTGCTACGAGCGGGAAGACCCGGGCCTGAGCCGTATGGGCCGTGAAGTGATCGAAGAGATGAACCGCGTGGGCCTCGTGGTCGATATGAGCCATTCGGCAGACCGCTCTACATTTGAGGCAATAGAGCATTCCGCACGCCCCATCGCGATTACGCACGCGAACCCGGCCCAATGGGCACCGGCACGGCGCAATAAATCCGACGCGGTCATTCGTGCACTGACGGAAAGCGGCGGCATGATCGGGTTTTCGCTTTACCCGCATCACTTGAAAGACAAGAGCGCCTGCACCTTGCAGAGCTTTTGCGAAATGGTAGCGCGGACAGCCGAGATGGTCGGGGTGGGCAGCCTCGGGATCGGATCGGACCTTTGCCAAGATCACCCTGACAGCGTGGTTGACTGGATGCGTATGGGACGCTGGACCAAACGGATCGACTACGGCGAAGGATCGGCCGCGGCACCGGGGTTTCCGGACATGCCCGACTGGTTCCGCGACAACCGCGATTTTGGAAACGTTGAAACCGGTCTGCGGACCGTGGGTTTCGACGCACAGGAAGTGGCCGGGATCATGGGAGAGAACTGGCTGCGCTTCTTTGACAACAGCTTTGGCACTGCGCGCAAGACGCAGGCTCAGCGGGCAGCGGAATGATCCGCAAGCCCGACGCATAACGACGAATTTCCTTCAGGGAGGATGGGATGACGGACCAAACACAAAGCCCGGTGGCGCAAACGCCAAGTGCCGGACATATCAACAAACCACTCTTTGCCATCACGGGAGGCTTCATCGGGGTCTTCTGCCTTCTGGCGCTTCTTGACCTCGAAATGCTCTCGGCCATTGTCGATAGCAGCTTTGCCTTCTCGGCCAAGTATTTCGGTCTCTATTGGCAGGTGCTTCTGCTGGCCACTTTCCTGATCGGGTTGGTGCTGATCGTCCTGCCGGGCAGTCGCGCGATCATGGGCGGGCTGGCACGACCGGAATTCTCGACCTTCCAATGGGGGTCGATGATCATGTGTACCCTGCTTGCCGGGGGCGGTGTCTTTTGGGCTGCGGGTGAGCCGATGGCGCATTTCCTGTCTTCGCCGCCGCTTTTCGGGGCCTACGCAGGCACACCCGAAGCTGTCGCGCCCGCGCTGGCGCAAAGCTTTATGCATTGGGGGTTCCTCGCTTGGGCGATCCTTGGTGCGCTGACCACGGTGATGCTGATGCATTACCACTATGACAAGGGCCTACCGCTCGCGCCGCGCACGCTGCTTTATCCGCTGTTTGGCGAGCGTGCGATCAAGGGGCCGATTGGCTTGGCTGCAGATGCGTCCTGCATCATTGCCGTGGTCGCGGGCACTGTGGGGCCGATTGGTTTCCTGGGGCTACAGGTCAGCTACGGGTTAAACACGCTCTTTGGCATCCCCGACAGCTTTGCCACGCAGGCCTTGGTGATCGCGGCGCTGGTCGCGCTCTATACGATTTCGGCCATGACAGGACTGACTCGCGGCATTCAGCTGCTTAGCAAGATCAACGTGATCCTCGCCGCTGGCTTGCTGCTCTTCATGCTGGTTTTCGGCCCGACGGTCTTTATCTTCAAAAGCTACTTCGCGGGCCTTGGCTCCTACTTTGGGAACTTCTTTGGCATGGCGCTTTATCGCGGCGAGGCAGGGCTTTTCGGAGAACCGGGCTGGCTGGGCTGGTGGACGGTGTTCTTTTGGGGCTGGTTCATGGGCTATGGCCCGCTGATGGCGATGTTCATCGCGCGTGTCTCGCGAGGGCGGTCGATCCGGTCGATCATCGTGATGCTGTCGCTGGTCGCGCCGATCGTTACCACCTTTTGGTTCACCATCGTCGGTGGCTCGGGGATCGCGTTTGAACTTGGCAACACCGGCTCGGTCTCGACCGCCTTTGAGGGGTTCAACCTGCCGGCGGCCCTTCTGGCGATCACGCAACAACTGCCTTTGGGCTTCATCATATCGCTCTTGTTCCTGATCCTGACCACGATCTTCGTGGCCACGACGGGCGACTCGATGACCTATGTAATTTCGGTCGCCATGTCGGACGAGGACATGTCGTCGATGCCGGTCCGGGTGTTCTGGGGCGTCGGCATGGGACTGATGGCGGTGATCCTCATCTCGCTCGGCGCTGGCGGTGTCGGCAAGCTACAAAGCTTTATCGTCGTTACCGCGGTGCCGGTGTCGCTGGTGCTTCTGCCCTCGCTCTGGGATGCACTTCGCATCACCTTGGCCAAGGGTCGCGGCACGGCTTGAGAACGTCGCCGGGCGGCCCGAAATGGGGTGCCCGGCATGAGACTATGATATCATGCAAGAGGAGGCGCGTGATGAAACATGACCAGCTCAACCCAGACCGCGTCGCCCTGCGCCCTGCACAGACCGTAATGCGGCTGGCGCGGATGGGATCGTTCCACCAATCGCGGCTGTCTTTCATGCGGGTGCTGCTGCGGCGGCTCAAGGCCGAAAACTGGCGCTTTGAACGTCGCGCCTTCGAGATCGACGC
>TARA_R100001369_G_scaffold40605_6_pt1 | contig 13326 bp, 11 predicted proteins | sample TARA_R100001369 | Tara Oceans TARA_R100001369 (sample SAMEA2621528) | marine metagenome | biome: marine biome (ENVO:00000447); feature: surface water layer (ENVO:00002042); material: "saline water (ENVO:00002010), including plankton (ENVO:xxxxxxxx)" | depth 5 m | reverse complement strand
CGGCTTTATCCGCAGTGCCCGTTTTTATCTTTTACTGATTTGTGAGAATTCCATGACTGCGACCGCCTCCCCCCATATCGTCCAAGCCGCCCGCCAAGCACTCACCCTCATGGATCTGACGAGCCTGAACGACAACGACACGGACAGCACCATTGAAGCGCTTTGTCAGCAGGTAAAAACGCCCTTTGGAACCCCTGCCGCGGTCTGCGTGTACCCACAGTTTATTGTCACCGCCCAACGTGCCCTTACGGCTCACAAGCTAAATGAGCAGGTGAAGATCGCCACGGTCACCAATTTCCCTAATGGCGACGACGACATTATGGCCGCCGCCCGTGAAACCCGCGATGCGGTTGCCTCCGGCGCCCATGAAGTTGATGTGGTATTTCCCTACCGCGCGTTGATGGCAGGCGACGAAGAGACCGGCCTTGAGCTGGTAGAAATGTGCAAAGCTGCCTGCGCTGGCCAAGCACTGCTCAAAGTGATCATTGAGTCCGGCGAACTCAAAGAGCCTGCGCTGATCAAACGCGCCAGCGAACTGGCTATTGAAGGCGGCGCGGATTTCATTAAAACCTCGACCGGTAAAGTAGCCGTTAACGCTACGCTGGAAGCCGCAGAAATTATGCTCAAAGCCATCAAGGCCAGTGGCCAAGACGTTGGTTTTAAAGCAGCAGGTGGTGTCAAAACCGCCGAAGACGCAGCAGAATATTTGGCTCTTGCCAACGATATTATGGGCTCAGGTTGGGCGACGCCCGCGCACTTCCGCTTTGGTGCCTCTAGCCTGCTGGGCAATCTGCTGGCTACGTTGACCGGCAACACCAACGCGGCCACCACTGACGGAGGTTACTAATGTCTGCCAACGCGACTAAACACACTCTGCTCCCTCAGGAGTTGATTCGCCTAAAGCGTGATAACCAGCGGCTGCCCGCGGAAGAGATTAAGGCGTTTGTGCAGGGCATTGCCGATGATCGCATCAGCGACGCCCAGATTGGTGCCTTCACCATGGCGGTGTTTCTCAACGGCATGAACCGTGAAGAAGTGGTCGCGCTGACCACCGCCACCCGCGACTCCGGGCACGTGATGCAGTGGAGCGACCTAAACCTGCCCGGCCCGATCGTCGACAAGCACTCCACTGGCGGCGTGGGCGATTTAGTCTCGCTGGTGCTCGGCCCCTGGGTGGCTGCCTGTGGTGCCTTTGTACCAATGATCTCTGGTCGCGGCCTGGGACATACCGGTGGCACCCTGGATAAGCTCGAATCGATCCCCGGCTACGACCCCTACCCCGCCCCTGAGCGTTTCCGCGAGGTGGTGAAATCCACCGGCGTGGCGATTATTGGCCAAACGGGTGATCTCGCCCCCGCCGACAAACGCATCTACGGTGTGCGCGATGTGACCGCCACCGTGGAATCGATTCCGCTGATTACCGCCTCTATCTTGGGCAAGAAGCTGGCCTCAGGACTGGATGCGCTGGTGATGGACGTAAAAGTCGGCAGCGGCGCGTTTATGCCCACGCCGGAAAAATCCCGCGAACTGGCAAAAAGCATCGCCAATGTGGCCACCCAAGCGGGTACGCCCACCACTGCCCTGCTTACCGATATGAGCCAGCCGCTGGCCCCCTGCGCCGGTAACGCCGTTGAAATCGTCGAGACCTTGGCGCTACTGCGCGGCGACCGCCCCAACAGCCGCGTGATGCAAGTCACCCGTGAACTGGCAGTGGAAATGCTGATTGCCGGTAAACTCGCCGGTTCACGCGAAGAGGCACTTACTCAGCTTGAAAAGGCGCTAACCTCTGGTGCAGCTGCTGAAGTATTCGCCAGCATGGTGCGCGAGCTCGGTGGCCCCAGCGACTTTATGGAACGCTCGGAGCACTACCTGGCCAAGGCCGACGTGATTAAACCCGTGTATGCCGAGCAAGCCGGTGTGGTCCAGCGTATTGATACCCGCGCTGTAGGTATGAGCGTGGTGGAGCTGGGCGGTGGTCGCCTGCGCAACGATGCCAGCGTCGATCACAGCGTCGGCTTTACGGATATCGTCGAAATCGGCGAGAGCGTGGATAGCCAGTGCCCCATCGCCATGGTTCACGCCCACAGTGCAGCCGCTGCCGAGCGCGCCGCCGAACAGCTGCGCGCGGCATTTACGATTGGCGAAGGTACGGCCAGCGCCGACACCCTGCTACAAGACACTTTCCGTGGAGAAGCCTTATGAGCCGCGCGATTGTACTGGTACTTGACTCCTTTGGGATTGGCGCCGCTCCGGATGCTGCGACCTTCGGCGATGAAGGCTCCGATACCCTGGGCCATATCGCCGCCGCATGCGCCCGTGGCGAGGCGGATAACGCCAATCGTTCCGGGCCACTCAAGCTGCCCAATATGGCCAAGCTGGGGCTATTTCACGCCCACCGCGATGCCACGGACAGCGTTGCCGAAGGCGTCACGCTGCCGGATAGTCTGGAAGGTGCTTACGCCCACGCCAAAGAAATTTCCAGCGGCAAAGATACCCCCTCCGGTCACTGGGAAATTGCCGGCGTGCCGGTACGCTTTGAGTGGGGCTACTTTCTGGATAAAACCGACAGTTTCCCCCTTGAGCTGCTCGACGCCATCGTGCAAGAAGCCGACCTCACCGGGGTGATTGGCAACTGCCACGCGTCAGGCACCGAGATCATCGCTCGCCTGGGTGAAGAGCACATAGCCACCGGCAAGCCCATCGTTTATACCTCGGCGGATTCGGTGTTCCAAATTGCCGCCCACGAAGAGCATTTCGGCCTTGAACGGCTTTATAAGCTTTGCGAAACCGTCCGTGAGCTGCTGGAGCCTTATAACATTGGCCGCGTGATTGCGCGTCCGTTTATCGGCGAAGACAGCAACACCTTCGCCCGCACCGGCAACCGTCGCGACTACAGCGTTGAGCCACCCTCACCCACCGTGCTGCAAAAGCTTGATGATGCCGGCGGCGAAGTGGTCTCGATTGGTAAAATTGCCGATATCTACGCTCACTGCGGCATTACCCACAAGGTAAAAGCCAGCGGTCACGATGCACTGATGGACGCCACACTCAAAGAGATCGCGCGCACCAGCCAACGCGCCGCAGGCGAGCGCGCCATGATCATGACCAACTTTGTCGATTTTGACTCGGTCTATGGCCACCGCCGGGATGTGCCGGGCTACGCCGCCGCGCTGGAAGATTTCGACGCCAAGCTGCCTAAGCTCCTGGCTGCGCTAAGCGAAGATGATCTGCTGATTCTCACCGCCGATCACGGCTGCGACCCCAGCTGGCACGGCACCGAGCACACCCGCGAGTACATCCCCATTCTGGTACACGGCCCCGGCTTTACCCCTGGCCCACTAGGCGAGCGCGGCACCTTTGCCGATATTGGCCAAACCCTGGCCGACTTTTTCCTGCTACCGGCCATGGCCGATGGCAAAAGCTTTCTACCCGACGCCGCTTAACGACTAGCACCGCTTAAAGGAGACCTTTGATGGCAACCCCCCATATTAACGCTGCTCCCGGTGATTTTGCCGATACCGTCCTGATGCCCGGCGACCCGCTGCGCGCCAAATACATCGCCGATACTTACCTGGAGAACGTGCGTCAGGTCAACGACGTGCGCAATATGTTCGGCTACACCGGCACCTATAAAGGCCGCGAGATTTCCGTGATGGGCCACGGCATGGGCATTCCGTCGGTCTCCATCTACGCCAAAGAGCTAATCACCGACTACGGCGTTAAATCGCTGATTCGTGTGGGCTCCTGCGGCGCGGTGCGCGACGATGTCAACGTGCGCGATGTGGTGATCGGCATGGGTGCCAGCACCGATTCCAAAGTCAATCGCATGCGCTTTAACGACCACGACTTTGCTGCTATTGCCGACTTCGAACTGACCCAGCACGCGGTGGCTGCCGCCAAGGCCAAAAACGTGCCGGTCAAAGTGGGCAACATCTTCTCTGCAGACTTGTTCTACAACCCGCAAACCGAAATGGCTGAAATGCTCAAGCGCTACGGCATTGTCGGCGTCGAGATGGAAGCCGCTGGCCTTTACGGCGTCGCCGCTGAGTTTGGCGCCCGCGCCATGACTATCTGCACCGTGTCGGATCACATCCTGAAAGGCGACTCGCTCTCCAGCGCCGACCGTCAAACCACTTTCGACGACATGATGCTGATTGCACTGGACACAGTACTTCGCGACGACGCTGCCCGCGCTTAGTGCGTTGAAGCGGCCAAAAGGAAAAGTGATGGATCAAGTATCGGAAGAGATCGTTCAAAAGTTGTTCAACGCGCGAGCTAACGCCTATGTGCCCTACTCTAATCACCCGGTAGCGTCGGTGATGGTGACTCCCGATGGTCAGCAGTTTGCCGGCACCAACGTGGAGGTGGCGCACTACAAAGGCCTGTGTGCTGAAGCCTCGGCCATTTCCGCCATGGTGACCGCAGGCCAACGCCAGCTGAAGACCGTCTACGTTATGGGCCCAGCTGATCACCTGTGTACGCCCTGCGGCGATTGTCGTCAGCGAATCCGCGAGTTCGCTACGCCAGAGACTCAGATCAAGGTGCTTTCCGGCAGAGGAGAGCTGCTCAAAACCTACACCATGGAAGCACTACTGCCCGACGCCTTCGGCCCGGAACAGCTACCCCCGCGCTAACTCGTTTCCCGTAACACCAGCGCCACCGGCAGCGATACGTGCCGGGGCGCTTCTCCCGCCCTCGCTTCTACCAGTAGTGCCATGCTCGTCTCGGCTATCTCGGCAATATCCTGCCGTACGGTGGTGAGCCCAGTGGCGAGGGTGGGCAGGTCATCAAAGCCTGTCACCGCGACCTGAACAGGCACTTCAATCCCGCGGTCTTCCAGCGCGGCCACACAGCCCAATGCTAGTTCGTCGGTGGCGCATACCAGTGCATCAAAAGGCAGCGATTGAGTGCCCTCTTTGTCTAAATAGCGATTTAGATAGCGATAGCTGTTAAGAGAATCCGATGCAAAGCGGTGCGGTAGGCTGATCAAGCGTTCGGCAAGCCCCACCTCTGCCAATGCCCGCCGGTATCCTTCCAAACGGCTATGGGGACGCGGCACCTCTAGCTCACCACCCATAAAGGCCAGCCGTTGGCGACCCTGGGTAATGAGGTGGTGGGTCATCTCATACAGCCCCTGCCGATCGTCCGGGGCGACGGAAAAGCCCTCCCCAGCGTCACCTATGCGCACAAAAGGAATAGCAGTGGCCTTAAGCAGTGCCGGGCGCTCATCGTCTGGGGCTTCACCAAGCAAAATAGCCGCCCCCGCGCGTTCGGGTAATTCGGCGGTTTGCTGGTGATTAAAGAATACCGGTACCATACCCTGCTGATGAAGGGCCACGGTAAGGTGCTGGTAGAGCAAGATATAGTAAGGGCGCAGCTCGATATCCTGACGGCCGAGAGAGATGCCTACCACCGCCGTTTTACCGCTTATTAGCTGACGAGCCGCGGCGCTGGGTTGGTAGGCCACTTCTCGACTAATCGCCAAAATTTTCTCACGCAGGGCGTCACTGAGCCCTGGCTTGCCGTTCAGGGCCCGGCTAACCGAGGCAATCGATACCTCGGCTCGCCGGGCAATTTCTCGAATGGTGGCCGTTTGGGCGCTTTGTTTACTCTCTCTCACCGACTGTTTCTCGCCCTGTCTCTCACCTGGAAGGCGTCCAGTGTGCCGAAAAATGCCCGGCGTTGCGACAGACTACCAGCCACGACGCCCTAAACGGATAAGCTCGCTTTCCAGCTGCTGTAATGCCTGTCTGGGCTCAACGTCACCAGAAAGGACTTCGTGCACGCGGTTAAAAATAGCATTGGATACCCGCGGGTAGGCATCTCCGGTGATGCTGGCCGGGCGCGGCACGCCGTTCATTACGGTCTGATAAAGCTCGCCAATAAAGGGCTGAGCGGCCAAGACATCGTCGTCTTCATACAAGGCAGGCCGAGTGGGATTCCGCCCATACATAATCGCATGGGATTTCTGTTGCTCGGCAGCACTTAAATAGGCGACTAAATCAGCAGCAATTGCTGGGTGTTCTGAGTAGCGCGAAACAGCCCAGTTCCAGCCACCAAGCGTCGCGACAGACTGCCCATCAGGCCCACTGGGTAGCGGTGCCACCGCCAACTTGCCCTGAATCGGTGTGCCATCGGCTTGCCCTAGCGACCATGCGTAGGGCCAGTTGCGCATAAAAACTGCATTTCCTGCCTGGAAGACGCCTCGGGCTTCCTCTTCCATATAGTTACGCACGCCTTCGGGGCTAATATCACCGATCCACGAAGCGGCCAGGGTTAATGCGTTGACTGCATTGACATTATTTACCGTCACTTGCCCCTTTTCATCGATAAAGGTACCGCCTCCGTAGCTCGCTACCCACTCTAAAGCATTGGTGGTCAAGCCTTCATAGGCCCGCCCCTGAAATACAAACCCATGCATTCGCTGATTGCCAGCCTCACGCTCAGCGGTTTGAATCTGTCGCGCAGTGTCGGTCAGTGCTCGCCATGTTTGCGGCACTGCGGTGTCGTATTTGTCTAATAAATCGTGCCGGTAGTAAAGCAACCCCGCGTCGGTAAACCAGGGCAGTGCCACTAATTTTCCCTGCACGGTATTATTCGCCATTAAAGAGGGAATAAATCCTTCGGTGGCGCTGTCTGGCAGGTACTCATTTAAATCGACCAAGTGCTCGGCTAATAAGCCTGGCCAGACGATATCAACCATTAGCACATCGACATCTTGCGAGTGGCTGCCTAACAGCTGTTGGTACAGTGAGAGCTTCTCAGTGGGCGACGGCGGCGTGGTTACAACGTTAACCTGATGATCGTTCGCTTCTGCCCAGCGCTGTGCCAGCTCCGGGCAAAAATCTGCCTCACCGCCATCACCACAGGCAATAGTAATCTCGACGGCATCGGCGGGTAGCGCGAAAGGTAGCAAGGCCAGGCCCGCTAACATACATAGCGCTTTACGTGGGGTGTGGAACATGGCAATTCACCTCTATTTGTTATTGGTAGGTGGTTAAAGCGTTGTATCAATTGTTTTAGCGGACAATGGCTAAGCTTCGATCTTCCTGACTGGAGATAACACAGGCATCCAGAACGGTTTGGATCGCCGCGCCGCGGGCAAAGTCCGGCTGGTCGTTTTGACCACTGCGGATGCTTTCCACAAAACGCTGATAGATACTGGGTGTTGGTGGTGCCTTCACTGTGCTCCAGCGCGCCGGGTGAACATCATCGTCCAAACACACCTGCACGTCGTCTTTTGAGGCGTCTAAATCGACGCGAATAGCACCTTTATCGCCATGTACGCTCAGGGTTAACGAGTTGTGGTGCCCGGTCGCCCAGCGGGTGGCTTGAATGGTGCCCTTGGCCCCATTGGCAAACGTCACTCGCATTAGCGCGGTATCGTTGGCATCCAACAAATAGTCACCAATCCGATTGTCTGGAGCCTTTTCAAAACAAGTCAGTTCGCAGTTAACGCGAGTAATATCGCCGACTGGAAAGCTGGCAAAATCGACAATGTGAACGCCCACATCGCCCAATACACCTTTGCTGCCATGGGCTTCCGAGAGCCGCCATAGCCACTGGCTCTCCTGATCCCAGCGCCCCCACTCATTGCTGACCAGCCAACTTTGCCGGTAGCTGGCATCTACGTGGCGAACCTGACCAATCGCCCCAGCGGTAGTCAGCGCACGAGCGTGCTGAATGGCTGGGGCATCGCGATAGCTAAAATTGACCATATTGATGACCTTGGCGGTCTGCGCCGCTTGGGCCATTTCATGCGCATCATCCGCATTCGTCGCCAGCGGCTTTTCGCACAGGATATGCTTACCTGCGGTGATCGCGGCCAGTGACGTGCGCTTATGAACACCATCTGGCGTGACGTTGCTAACGGCTTGGATATCCTCCCGCGCCAGCATAGCCTCTAGGTCGTCATACGCATCGGGGATACCATAACGGCCAGCAAAGTCGCGGGCCTTGGCCAGCTCCATATCGCACACCGCCACTACTTCCACCCCCTCGATCCGGCTAAAGTGCTTGGCGTGTTCACCCGCCATACTGCCAGCGCCAATAATCGCTAAACGGATCATTTGAAGCCCTCCTCGCCAGGTTTATGCAGCCCTTCACCTTTGATTTCCACCGGATTGGGTGCCTGATCGGCAGGAATATTGGGGCTGCTATCGATCCATCGGGAGCCTTCCGGGCGCGCCCATTTCACAGCGTTCTTCAGCACGGTTTTTACTTGTTCGTTGTAATAGATCGGATAGGTTTCGTGACCTGGGCGGAAGTAGAAAATCTTGCCGTTGCCACGCTTATAGGTCAGCCCTGAACGGAATACCTCACCGCCCTCAAAGGCGCTGATAAAGATCACTTCATCTGGGTTTGGCACCGCAAACGGCTCACCGTACATTTCGGTATGCGGCAGTTCGATATAGTCGCCCAGGCCCTGAACGATAGGGTGACCAGGGTTAACGACCCACAGCCGCTCGCGCTCTCCCGCTTCCCGCCACTTGAGTGAGCAGGTCGTCCCCATTAGGCGCTTGAAGATTTTTGCGTAGTGCCCAGAGTGCAGCACAATTAGCCCCATTCCCTGCAACACGCGCGCCTGCACGCGATCGACGGTCTCTTCCAACACATCGCCGTGGGCAGCGTGGCCCCACCACAGCAGAACATCGGTATTTTCGAGAGTCTCTTCACTTAAACCCTGTTCGGGATCTTGTAGAGTGACCGCACGGGCATCGAGCCCTTCAGCTTCATTTAGCCCTTCGGTAATACAGTTATGCATACCATCAGGGTAAATTCTTGCTACAACTTCATTGGTTTGCTCGTGAACGTTTTCACCCCACACGGTGACGTTAATGGTCATATTTTCTCCTTAGCCATGGCGGCCTAACAGCGTCAAAGCAGCTTTAAGTGGCACCCAAGCTACAAAGTAAACGTTTACTCTAAATACGTAAACGTTTACCTACCTACATCTTTAGTCGCTACACCCACCTCGACTATGTAGGCCATCACTATTGGCATCGCGTCGAGGTTATCCGTATTCTGAAACGCCACCTCACGCTTTAGCGTGGCTAACGATGCGTGTTTAATTATTTGCTTCTAACAACAGGCTGTTCCTAACGACAGGCTGTTTCTAAAAACAGGAGAACGCCATGGCTGGATTACTACCCAACGTCGACCCCGACGGCTTGCTTGAATACTCGGTGGTCTACACAGACCGTTCGCTGAATCACATGTCACAGCAGTTTCAAGGTGTGATGCGGGATATTTCAGCCACGCTGAAAGAGGTGTATAACGCCCAAGCGGCCGTTATCGTGCCCGGTAGCGGCACCTTTGGTATGGAAGCGGTGGCGCGCCAGTTTGCCGTTGACCAGAAAACCTTGGTTATTCGCAACGGCTGGTTCAGTTACCGCTGGACGCAAATTATTGAGATGGGTCGCTTAACCGACCAGCACACGGTGCTTAAAGCACGGCGTCTGAATGCCGGTGACCCGCGTTCGCCTTTTCAGCCGGTTCCCATTGAGGAGGCCGTCGCGCAGATTCGTAGCGAAAAACCTGCCGTCGTGTTCGCCCCGCAAGTCGAAACCTCTGCGGGCTTGCTACTTCCGGATGACTATATTCAAGCGCTCGCCGAAGCCACGCATGAGGTAGGTGGCCTGTTTGTGCTGGATGCCATTGCCGCGGGCACTCTGTGGGTGGATATGCAGGCACTCGGCATTGATGTGGTGGTAAGCGCGCCGCAAAAAGGCTGGAGCGGTTCGCCCTGCTGCGCCATGGTAATGCTCTCGGAACGTGCCACGCAGCGCTTAGGTGAGACCCAGAGCAACAGCTTTGCCTGCGATTTGGGCAAGTGGCACAGCATTATGCAGGCCTATGAAAATGGCGGGCACGCCTACCACGCCACCATGCCTACCGATGCACTGCGGCAATTACGGGACATTATGCAGGAGACCCGTGCTTACGGCTTTGCCAAGGTAAAAGAGGAGCAGCAGGCGATTGGCCGGAAAGTCCGCTCCATGCTTAACCGCCACGGTTTTGTGAGCGTTGCTGCAGAAGGTTTTGAAGCCCCAGGTGTGGTGGTGTGCTATAGCGACGATAGCGGCTTAGTGGGCAAACTTGCCCAGGCGGGCGTGCAAGTGGCGGGCGGCGTACCATTAATGTGCGATGAGGGCGACAACTTCCAAACCTTCCGCATTGGTTTGTTTGGCCTCGATAAACTGCACCACACAGAGCGCAGCGTGAACAGCTTAGAGCAGGCGATTAAAGCAGTGGTTTAAGGTAAAGAAGACACAGCCCGCTATTTTAGTAGCGGGCCAGATTAATGGCAAACCCATCAACACCTATTTGCTAAGGTCTGAACCAATCCGTAGCGGGGGTTATTCGACCAGGGCCGAAAAATGTTCCCGACAATTCCGGCATTTTCACCATCCATGGCGGTCAGATGACGAATTTAGCGTCCATGGATGGGTCTACAGCGCCCCCGCATAGAGTTGATCAGACCGTTGGGGATGCGCTGTAAAAGGCTACATATAGCCCACACCCCGCGGCATCATGCCCAGATGGTTTTCGACTTGAGTAACCCCTGGCACGTTTTCCGCAGCAACGGTTACCGCCTGCTTCTGTTCAAGGGATTCGACCAGTCCCCATACCTCCACAGCACCGCCATCCACAATCACGCTAATGCCTTCAACTTGTACCCCGGTATTATTCTCAACTTCTTTGAGAATAGCCTCACGAATTTGACGATCATCCGTGGGCGACTGGGTTGGCGCCACTGCAGCATTGGCGATACCTTGGAGCAAGTTAGCGCGGCTAACAATGCCCACTAACTTGCCATCACGTAGCACAGGCACCCGCTTGATATGATGTTTTTCCAGCATACGCGCAATGGTATGCAACGGCGTGTTCTCTTCGACGGTCATTGGATTCGGGGTCATGACCTCGTGGGCTTTACGACCATGGGACTTAACATAGTCGCCAGCATCCTTGCCGCCGGTAAACAGCGATAACCACCAGGAGTGCCCGTGGTCACTGTCACTTTTTACCCGTCGCATTAAATCACCTTCGCTGACAATGCCAATCACCCGCCGCTCACTATCTACGACAGGCACCGCACTAATACGGTGCTTGAGCAACAGTTGCGCAACTTCACGTACTTCAGCGTCTGGCCCCACACTCACCACTTTGGGCGTCATAATATCGATAGCTTGCATTGTACTCCTCCTTGCGCTCAACCTTTAAAGACTGAGCCGCAGATACATATTATCCTGCTTGTTCTTTGAGCCTAGTTCGCTGCTGAAGATTTGCCCATGCTGGCTAGCGATCTCAAAGAACGCATTGAGGCTGAGTTGACCTGGCGCAGTTTATTGGCACTTTAGTTATTCACTTTCCTTCACCACGCTGCTCTCTTCGACCTTCTCGACATCGACAATGCCCGAGCGGCTAACGACAACCTTCCAGCGGGCCAAGTAAGGAGTATCTTCACTGCCCGTCTCCCGAATCACTAAGTTAAACAGATGACGGCGCTCGACGCCCTCGCGAACCGCTTGGCCATCTTTTAAACGGTAGATGTGATGCTTGCCCTTACTCATTAGTCGCGTAAGCATGGAGATATCCAGATTGAGCGTTTCGCGGGTATGCTCGTAGCCGCTCAAAAAGCGCGTAGGCGACATACGTGAGCTTGAACGATAGTGCAGCACCACTTCTTCACGCTGGGCTACCGTACGGCGGCGCATCTGCTTGATATCATTGCCCAGCGATGCATAGCGCTTGTAGTCGAACCACTCCAACTGGCGGCCCACCACGGCGTTGCGTGTGGGGTCTAAATACTGGCGCCGCCACTTGGGACGGCCTTTACGCAGCCAGCGCCACAGGGTATTGCGCAAATCATCCTTAAACACTTCCCGCATGGCGTAGAGCAGCGCCATGGCTAATACGAACAGCGCGGTGATATCTCCCAAAGCATTACGCAACTGCAGCACGCCTAACGATACAAAGGCCATTACCACGGCAGTGGCAAGCGCTTTGACCGCTTTTTGCTCGCCGCCACCCAGTTCCAATGCCTCTTGTTTCAGGGTAATCGGGTGCTCAATCAGGCGCCGCAACAAGCGCATTTTATTCGACATCCGCGTGGGGTCGGCCATCACCCGCTCGGCGTTGTACTGCTGTTCGCGGCGATACTCGCCCTCCCGGTGGCACACGCTAATAAAACGTCGGCGAATATCGGTAAACTCTCCGCCGCGGGGCATGTGTGCCACCAGCGCCAGCAGCTGTTGCTCGGTAAACCAGGAGAGGTAGTTATCGATATTGGCAAAGTACTTATATAAACTTTCGTCATCGGGCTGGTGGCGACGCAGCCGCTTGAGAATACCGTCGCTCAAGTCGATCATCTCATGCAGTTGGTCACGTAGGGCAACGGCACTCTCTTGCACCTCACTGTTCTCTTCGCGCTCCTCTTGGCGAGCATGGCGCAGCTTATTGGCACTCACCAACATTGATCGAGTAGTGCGCTCCATCGCTTCCACGTATTGATAGGCGTAGAGACTCAAGCTCAACCGATACGAGTCACTGCCGAGCCGATTACGGCTGGCCAGCCGACTGTGCACCAGCGGTAAGAGATACTCGTCACTGTAGTAGGTGCGCGAGACATTGATAGCGGCATGATAAAAGGCTTCTTCTGAGATAAGCTGGGTGCTTAATCCCAAATCGCCAGGCACAAAAAGATAGACGTCGAGGTTATGCGATGTCTCTTCCTTGAGCCGCCGGGTAAGACGCAGCTGAAAGCTGTTTTTACGCTCAACGTTGATCAACTCATCAATCTCCTACTCCTTTGCCTAACGCGATGATATACCATGGCTACTTGATCATGGTGCTGCCTAAAGCCACCCCTCTGCTCACCTCTTCACCTATGGAGCTAGGAAATGTCCATTGCCCGTTTTTCACCCTTTGAGCTGCTGCTATTAAAGAGCCGTAGCCAAGTGGATACGGCAACCCTGCTGCTGTTGGCCTGGGTGCTGGTGCACCGTCAACACGTTTCAGAGGGGCAGCGGCGCCGTCGCCTGGCTCAGGTGACCGCACAGTTTCGCCACGGGCATGAGCTGGGGCCAGTAATGAGTATTGCCCGTAGCCAAGACTTGCAAGCGATCCAACTAGCTGCCGAGGTGGTTCGCAAAGAATGCGGCACAGAACGCAGCCTGAGCGTTATTCATCAAGCAATTACCGTCGCCACTGACGACGGCGAGCTGTCCCTGGCCAACCACTATATTTTGCGCTTTTTGGCCGACCTGCTAAGTATCGCACCAATGACCTTGAATACTCTGTTTAAAGAGCTCACCGGCACACCGC
>TARA_R100001369_G_scaffold91631_1_pt1 | contig 13431 bp, 14 predicted proteins | sample TARA_R100001369 | Tara Oceans TARA_R100001369 (sample SAMEA2621528) | marine metagenome | biome: marine biome (ENVO:00000447); feature: surface water layer (ENVO:00002042); material: "saline water (ENVO:00002010), including plankton (ENVO:xxxxxxxx)" | depth 5 m | reverse complement strand
AAAAAGGGCCAAGGGTATAAAGTGGGGGCTAAGTTTGGATATGGTCGGGGAAAACACGGCTATTACCGGGGGGACGTTTTTAATAGAAAAAATGCCAGATCCAAGTACCATCTGGACCAGGGGGAAAGATAAACATACGGACTGGGGCGGTAATCTGCTTACCTTGGAAGATATGAGGCCCCATTACCTAAATGACTATATGATCTATAATTTTTTGAAGCAGGGGAAGGTGGCCCATTGGGAGGTAAATACCAATCCCTATGAAGGTGGCAGTGACCATACCCCATTTTTGGACAACAATATACCCGGATTATTATTTTGGCATTTTACAGATCAGTTTTACCATACCGATGGCGATAGATTGGATAAAGTCTCACAAGAAACACTTAAAAATGTGGGCATTGCATCCTTGGCAAGTGCCTTAACCTTAATAAATGGTGATTCCTACACGGCAATGGATATTGTTAAAATCGTCCGGGATGCGGCAACAAATCGTCTTTCAGAGGAATTTCTGCTCAGTGAAAAATCCATTAAATCCGGAAACCCCGCGGAAAGTGAGATAGCCATATTAAAAGCATGGGAAGATTGGTATTTAAAGGCCATTGCATCTACAACGGATTTGGCCTCCCCGGAAAATACGGTAATTTTGGATAAAGCAATTCTAGAGGCCCAGGCCATCATTGAGTCCCAGTCAAAAATGTTTGTGGCAGAATTGGAAAAATAGGCTTAAGAGATAATCCTAAAACTCAGAAAAAAGATCTAATCTCCCTGTAACAACTATCTCTTAATTCCCCTAGGTTAGTTGATCTAAATTCACCTTAATCATCCAGCACCAGAGCAGGGCCGCCCACAACCATAGTATTAGCAGATATGCGGCTATAAGCATCACTTTGGATTGGGTTATTTTTTGAATGTAGTACCAGGCCACCGCGCCAAACACAAAACCAAAGGACCATAACATTCCCACCATAATAACACTGGGCCACACCCAATCGCCACTCCAATCGTCTAAGGTGGGATAAGATCCGAACAGGAAAGATACCGGGTAATATAACAAACCTCCAAGAGCTCCCATACTAACAAGGCCCAATATTGCCGTTATAAAAAACGCAATTAAAGAGAATTTAATGTTAAAGGACCAGTTTTTCCAGAATACCATCCAGTTTTCCCAATTTAAATTTCGGTTAGTTTCTAACGCACAGAAACCAATAAAAGTATAGACTTATCAAAGGGACCTAAATTAATTAACAGGAAAAACCCTTCAATATAATTGACTGTCACTTCGAAATTTTAGGCCTATAATTTCTTGTAAATCAGTATATTATACCGTTTAATTTGTTAAAATATAAGACCTTAACAATGATTTCTTAAGGAAAAAATTCCCTTTATACAACCGTTTATAAAGTGGGATGACAAAAGATTTTCTATTATTTCCTCTCTAGAATTAAGGAATTCTTTAAATTGGTTCTAAATACTGTACATAAATTCAACAAAATTTGTTGGTAACTCGTTTGTGGAGTAAATTTGCAATCAAAACAAATAACTAATGAGTGGATTTTTAAACTCTTCAATAGGCAGAAAGTACACCATGGCCCTTTCCGCTTTTTTCTTAATGATCTTTATCCTTCAACATTTTGCCATTAATATCCTATCTGTTCTAAGTCCGGATAATTTTAATGAAACCTCACATTTTATGGGGACCAATCCCCTTGTACAATACTTGTTGCAACCCGTACTTCTTTTTGGGGTTGTCTATCATTTTGTTATGGGGTTTGTGTTGGAAATAAAAAATAGAAATGCCCGTGCCATAAAGTATGCCAAAAACAAAGGTGCTGCCAATTCCACTTGGATGAGCAGAAACATGATCTGGAGCGGTGGATTTATCCTTGTTTTCCTTATCATTCATTTCTTGGATTTCTGGTTTCCCGAAATAAACACAAAATATATTCAAGGAGACATGTCCGGCTTGTTAGCCGATGGGGAAGGTTACCGTTATTACGAAGAACTGGTCCATAAATTTGAGCCTATTTGGAGGGTTGCCCTTTATTGTATAGGTTTTGTTTTTCTTTCATTGCACCTGCTTCACGGCTTTAGTTCAGCGTTTCAGTCTGTTGGTGCCAACAATAAATATGTAAAAGGGTTAAAAGGATTTGGAAAGGCTTACGCTATTTTAATTCCGTTGGGATTTATTTTCATTGCACTTTTTCACCATTTTAACCATTAATAATACAATTCTATGTCTGTATTGGATTCTAAAGTACCAAAAGGCCCATTAAAGGATAAATGGACTACCTATAAGGATAAAATAAACTTAGTTAATCCTGCCAATAAGCGAAACATCGACGTTATTGTTGTTGGTACAGGTCTTGCAGGAGGTTCTGCTGCTGCAACTTTGGCCGAGCTAGGTTATAGGGTTAAAGCATTCTGCTATCAGGATTCCCCAAGAAGGGCGCATTCCATTGCCGCCCAGGGTGGTATTAATGCTGCTAAAAATTATCAGGGGGATGGGGACTCTACCTATCGCCTGTTCTACGATACCATTAAAGGTGGAGATTACCGCTCCCGTGAAGCCAACGTGTACCGTTTGGCAGAGGTTTCCACCAATATCATTGATCAATGTGTGGCACAGGGCGTGCCTTTTGCCCGTGATTACGGTGGATTACTTGATAACCGCTCTTTTGGTGGTGTTCTAGTGTCCCGTACTTTTTATGCCAAAGGACAGACCGGCCAGCAATTATTGTTGGGTGCCTATTCGGCAATGAATAGACAAATTGCCCGTGGGAAGATTGAGATGTTCAACCGCCACGAAATGCTGGATGTGGTTAAAGTAAATGGCAAGGCACGTGGTATTATAGCCCGTAACTTGGTTACCGGAGAAATAGAGCGCCATTCGGCACATGCTGTAGTAATTGCCTCGGGAGGTTATGGAAATGTATATTTCCTTTCAACCAATGCCATGGGATCCAATGCCACAGCAGCATGGAAAATACATAAAAAGGGTGCTTTTTTCGCAAACCCATGTTATACACAAATTCACCCAACTTGTATTCCAAGATCTGGAGACTATCAGTCCAAACTGACCTTGATGTCCGAGTCATTGCGTAACGATGGCCGTATATGGGTTCCAAAAAGGATGGAAGATGTGTTGGCCATTAGGGAAGGAAAATTAAAACCTACCCAATTGAGCGAAGATCAAAGGGATTACTATTTGGAAAGAAGATATCCTGCCTTTGGTAACCTGGTACCACGTGATGTGGCTTCCAGAGCAGCAAAAGAAAGATGTGATGCCGGTTTTGGAGTAAACGCTACTGGGGAAGCCGTATATCTGGACTTTAAATCCGCCATTGAAAGATACGGTTTGGAACAAGCAAAAATCCAAGGTATCCAAGATGCTTCCAAAGAAAAAATCACTGAATTGGGAGAAGCTGTGGTAGAGGCAAAATATGGTAACTTATTTCAGATGTACGAAAAAATCGTAGATGAAAACCCATATAAGACCCCTATGATGATCTATCCTGCAACCCACTATACCATGGGCGGTGTTTGGGTAGATTACAACCTAATGACCACTGTAGAAGGCCTATATTGCATAGGCGAGGCCAATTTCTCCGATCACGGTGCCAACCGTTTGGGCGCATCTGCTTTAATGCAAGGCTTGGCCGATGGATATTTTGTATTGCCCTACACTATTGGCGATTACCTATCCCATGAAATTAGGACTGGAAAAATTCCTACGGATACGCCCGAATTTGACGAGGCCGAAAAAGAAGTAACAGAAAGAATCAATTTCTTTGTAAATAATAAAGGGTCCCATTCCGTGGATTACTTCCATAAACGCCTTGGTAAGGTAATGTGGGATAAATGTGGTATGTCACGTAACACAAAGGGATTAAAAGAAGCTATGGCGGAAATCAAGGAAATCCGTGAAGAGTTTTATAAGGAAGTCAATGTACCCGGATCAGCCAATGAAATGAATCCGGAATTGGAAAAAGCAGGACGTGTGGCAGATTTCTTGGAGTTGGGAGAACTATTTGCAAAGGATGCCCTAATGAGGGAAGAATCCTGCGGTGGACATTTCCGTGAAGAGTCGGTAGAAATTGATGGAGAACAAAAAGGGGAGGCAAAACGTAACGATAAGGACTATGCGTTTGTAGCAGCCTGGGAATACAAAGGGGAACCTGCGGATGCCGTATTGCACAAAGAGCAACTGGAATTTAAGGATATAGAATTAAAACAAAGAAGTTATAAATAGGTGTATGTGAAGAAAAAAGAGAAGAGAAAAAAGACTTAATGGCCTTTCGTCAGCGACATAATTATAAAAATTTGAAAATCTGGCAATTGGGGTTAGAAATTGCAAATGATATTTCTGATATTTTGCAGGAATTTCCCAAGCACGAAAAATTTGATTTGAGTAATCAATTAAGCCGTTGTTCAATTTCGATGCCGAGTAATATAGCTGAAGGATCAGCAAGAACAGACAAGTCATTTTCTTATTTTCTCGATATTTCTTTAGGTTCATCATTTGAGCTTGGCACTCAATTATTAGTTGCACGCCACAGAAATTATATAGACGAACAAACTTTAGAAAAGTTAGAAGTAAAGAATGAGGAATTCCAAAAAATGACAATGGGATTCCAAAATAGTTTGCAGTGATATAGAGGTCTATTTTCTTAACTCTTATTTCTGTATTCCGTAACTGAACTTTGATTACAAAACTTAATTATGAAGATTCCGAAAGGAGCTTTTTATTAACAAGAACAATATGAATCTTACATTAAAAATTTGGAGACAGAAAGGACCACAGGACAAAGGTAAAATGGTCGATTATAAAGTGACTGATATTTCAGAACACATGTCTTTCTTGGAAATGATGGACGTTTTAAACGAACAGCTAACCAATAAGGGGGAAGAGCCTGTTGCCTTTGATCATGACTGTCGCGAAGGAATTTGCGGTATGTGCTCTATGTATATCAATGGAGAAGCCCATGGCCCGGATAGGGGGGTTACTACCTGTCAGTTGCATATGAGAATGTTCAAGGATGGCGACACCATTACCATTGAACCGTTTAGGGCAAAAGCCTTTCCTGTTATAAAGGATTTGGTCGTAGACCGCAGTTCTTTTGACCGTATTCAGCAGGCCGGTGGTTTTATTTCGGTAAACACCTCTGGGAATACCCAGGATGCCAATGCCATTCCAATAGACAAGCATGCCGCCGATGAGGCCATGGATTCCGCAACATGTATTGGTTGTGGCGCCTGTGTAGCAAGTTGTAAAAACTCTTCCGCCATGTTGTTCGTTGGGGCCAAAGTATCCCAGTACGCCTTACTTCCACAAGGAAGGGTTGAAGCAACGGACAGAGTGAAAAATATGGTTGCCCAAATGGATTTGGAAGGATTTGGTAACTGTACCAATACCGGTGCATGTGAGGTAGAATGTCCAAAAGGTATTTCTTTGGAAAACATCGCCCGTATGAACAGGGAGTTCTTTGCTGCCAGTATAAAAGGATAGTACGGATAAAAATATAATTTATTCGCTTCAGAAACAGACCCCATCCCTTTTTAGGAATGGGGTTTTTCTTTACCCAGGTCTCAAAAATCCAGTATCTTTAAGTATGCCAAAAGATTATAAGGAGGAACGGATAATAGTTCCACGTTTTAATGAAGAATCCGGTTTCTATACCACGCCGGAACGCTCCAAGATCATGGGAAAAATCAGGGGAAAGAACACCATACCCGAATTGAAATTTAGAAAGGCACTATGGGCGGAGGGTTATAGATATAGGATAGACTACAAGAAATTGATCGGGAAACCAGATATAGTACTAAATAAGTACAAAACCGTTATTTTTATAGATGGGGAATATTGGCACGGTTATAACTGGGAGGAAAGGAAACAAAAGATTAAGACCAACAAAGAGTTCTGGATTCCAAAAATTGAACGCAATATTCAACGGGACAAGGAAGTAAACCAAAAACTACAACAATTGGGCTTCACCGTTTTTAGATTTTGGGAACGGGAAATAAAGAAAGAATTGGACCAATGTATAAACAAGGTAATTCTGCATTTACGATCACAGCAATCCTAACCTACCTATAACCAATTTAAACACACTACAATGCCCAAGTATAAACACAAAATATCCTCCAAGCTTCCCAATGTAAGAACTACGATTTTTACCACTATGGGGCAATTGGCACAGAAACACAGTGCTATTAATCTTTCCCAAGGCTTCCCCAATTTTGAGCCCGATCCTTCTTTGATAGATTTGGTAACACAGGCTATGAAACAAGGGCACAATCAATATGCGCCTATGGCAGGGGTCATGGAACTGCGCGAAATGATCTCAGAAAAAATTGAACAGCTATATGACAGGCACTATCATCCAGAAAGTGAAATAACCGTCACCATAGGAGCCACACAGGCCATTTTTACCATCATTACGGCCTTTATTGGCAGTGGTGATGAGGTCATAGTAATTAAACCGGCATACGACTGTTATGAGCCCACCATTGAAGTCAATGGGGGAATTCCCGTTTTTGTTCAATTAAACAATACCGATTTTAAGATAGATTGGGAAGTTTTCCGATCCAAAATTACGCCAAGGACCAAAATGGTCATTATAAACACTCCACACAATCCCAGCGGTACTATTTTCACCAAAGAGGATATGCTTGAATTGCAAAGGAGTCTCGAAAATACCGATATAATTATTATCAGCGATGAAGTATACGAGCATATCACCTTTGACGGCCACGGGCATGAAAGTGCCTCAAAATATGACGGCCTTGCCTCCCGTACCTTTGTGTGTGGTTCCTTCGGAAAGACCTTTCATATCACCGGTTGGAAAATGGGATATTGCGCAGGTCCGGCCGAACTGATGCACGAATTCCGAAAAACCCATCAGTTCAATGTGTTTAGCGCGGATCATGCCGTTCAAAAAGCCTTAGCCACATATTTAAAAGAACCTCAACACTATTTGGGCTTAAACCAATTCTATCAAGAAAAGCGGGATTTATTCCTTGATGGACTATCTACCTCACGATTTAAAATAAAACCTTCCCAAGGCACCTATTTCCAATTAGTGGATTATAGTGATATTACCCAAGAAACGGACGAAGTCTTTGCCGAACGCCTAGTAACAGAGCACCGTATAGCCAGCATTCCCATTTCCGGGTTCAACACCAAAGGGATCGACAATCACTTAATAAGATTCTGTTTCGCCAAAACCAACGAAACTTTGTTAAAGGCAACTGAAATTCTGAGGAAACTCTAATCCACATTATTAGGAAATATGACTTTAAATGTCGAGCCGCATTAACCAATCGGTCTGCTCATCACTTCCTATAAAATAAGGGTGGCTCCCAAACTTATAGAACCCCAGTCTCTGGTAAAATTTAATGGCCTTGGGATTGTGTTCCCAAACACCAAGCCACACATAAGACCTGTTTTTTACCTTTGCAATGGATATTACCTGTCGCAGTATCCACTCCCCAATTCCCCGGCCTTGAAATTCTGCTAGAACGTAGATCCGTTCCAACTCTATGGAATTAATGTCCTTAATATCCGATTGGGCTTCATTTTCGTTTAATTTAATATATCCCACCAAACTGGAATCCAAATAAATAAAATAATAGGCTGAATTAATATCCTGCAATTCCTTACGGAGCGTTTCCTCCCCAAAAGCAGAATCCAGGTATATCTTAAAATCCTCCGGCTTATTATCCTTTTCAAATGCCTCTATAAAAGTCCTCCTGCCTAGATTAACCAAAACCTCCAAATCGGTAATGGTACACGGCCTCAAATGTAGTTTCATAGCTTTGCCTTCCTCCTTAAAAATACAATTATCAACTAGATTGAAAACAAAAAAGGGAGCAATATTTTAAAATATTGCTCCCTTTAAAAACTATTGATTTATGCTACAGCATAAATAATTTTTTTGTCAATCTTACAATGCCTGTGAAAAAGTCATTTCGATAAACTTGAATTTCCTTTTGTGCACGGCTGTGGTTAATTTGGGCTTCCATAGTAATTAGGGTTTAGTAGTTGTTAAATTTGGGGTTTAACTTCTGTTATTAAATGCAATATAATTCAGATTAACGCAACATTTAAAAAATTGTTGTGAAACATACAGTAATTGTTGTATGCGTATAAAAATAGTTATTTCGATCGATATATGCGCTTTCCAAAATGTTAAATAGGGACTGTTTATTTAAATGTGTCCTAATATAAAAATTCAACAAATTCTGACACAAATAATTGAATATCCCGGCTAAATATCCATCTCCGGGATATCGCCTTCTACTATTAAATTTCCTTCAGTAGCCTTCACTATCTCCTCAACGCTAACACCAGGTGCTTTTTCCAACAATTTGAATCCTTCGGGAGTTACATCAAGTACCGCCAAATTGGTTACAATTTTTTTCACACATCCAACTCCCGTCAACGGCAAAGTACATTTCTTTAACAACTTGGATTCGCCTGCCCTATTGGTATGCATCATGGCAACAATGATGTTCTCAGCGGAAGCCACTAGGTCCATGGCCCCGCCCATTCCCTTGACCATTTTTCCAGGAATTTTCCAATTGGCAATATCCCCGTTTTCCGCGACTTCCATGGCCCCTAAAATGGTCAGGTCTACATGTTGCCCCCGTATCATTCCAAAACTTGTTACAGAGTCGAAAAACGAGGCTCCCGGGAGGGTGGTTATGGTTTGTTTGCCTGCATTGATTATATCGGCATCCTCTTCCCCTTCAAAAGGAAAGGGACCCATTCCCAACACCCCGTTTTCACTTTGAAATTCCACACTAATATCATCCCTGACAAAATTTGCCACCAATGTAGGTATCCCTATTCCCAGGTTAACATAATATCCGTCTTTGACTTCCTTTGCAATGCGCTTTGCTATTCCGTTTTTATCCAACATAATGTTGATGTTATAATTTACCAATGTAATAATGTAATAATTTGTTAATTAAATAATTGGTCAATAAACCAAAGATTCAATTTAAGGTTCCTTGATTAGGACCTTGAATTTTTCTTACTTGTACTTATTATTTTATACAGTATTAACCCTAACTCATCAATGCTTTCCTTTAAATCAGTTTCAAAAGGGTAGGATTTTGAACGTTCGCATAAAACCAACCAATACTTGGTTTCCTCGAGCTCCTTAACCGCAATTTTCATTTTGTGAATGAAGTCGGCCCTACTTTCGGCATTCTGAGCTTCATGAATATTTGCACCAATACTCGTTCCCGCTTTTAACAACTGTGTAGCAATGACATATTTTCTTTTCTCTTCCAGCACTTCACAATACTCAACAATTCTAATAGCAAAATCAACTGATTTTTGAACAACAGCATTTTCCTTATTAATCATATTGTATATGAAGTTAAAGTGCCAATTTGCTATTAAACAACAACGCACTTAAATTATAAAACCCAATTGTTTCATTTTCAAATTAAGTAATTGATTAATTAGATTTACGTACCGTCAACTGCTCAATTCTTTTCTCGTAATTTTTACCTTGGAAGATACGCTGCACAAAAATTCCCGGGACATGGATCTGGTTGGGATCCAATTCCCCTGCAGGTACCAATTCTTCCACCTCGGCAACCGTAATCCCGGCCGCTCCACACATGGCCGGATTAAAATTGCGGGCGGTACCTTTAAATATTAGATTCCCTGCCTCATCTCCTTTCCAGGCCTTAACAAAAGAAAAATCGGCCTTAAAGGCTTTTTCCAGTACATACATCTTCCCATTAAATTCCCTGGTCTCTTTTCCTTCGGCTACTTCGGTTCCATAACCGGCCGGGGTATAAAAGGCAGGAAAACCGGCCTGAGCCGCCCTACATTTCTCTGCCAGAGTTCCTTGAGGGGTAAGTTCCACCTCCAATTCCCCGCTCAACATTTGCCGTTCAAACTCATCATTTTCCCCCACATAGGAAGAAATCATTTTCTTAATCTGTCTTTTGTGCAACAATAGACCAAGACCAAAATCGTCCACTCCCGCATTATTGGAAATACAGGTTAAGTCCTTAACCCCCATCTTCACCAAATGTGCAATTGCATTTTCAGGGATACCACATAATCCAAATCCTCCGAGCATAAAAGTCATACCATCCTTTACGCCCTGTAAGGCCTCCTCCACGTTGGCAACTGTTTTTCGTATCATATAAAACCGACTTAATTTAACTTATTTCCTTGCTCTCTCTAAAATACGGGTTTTTAACGAAAAATGCCCTTAACTTTTAGATAAAAGCAAGGGCATTTTTGACATTGATTTTTGATTGTACTAAAAATCCAAATCGTCTTCTATATCTATTTTATTATCTTCCTCCATAGCTGCCTTGGAGCAATCCACGTTAATGGACATTTCCTCCGGCTTTACAAATTCCCCATCGGAAATACCCAGTTCCTTGTTGGCATAATTCTTTTTCATATACAAACCCCAAATTGGCAAAGCCATGGTAGCTCCCTGTCCGTAAGTAATGGTCCTAAAATGAACCGCTTTGTCATCTCCACCTACCCACACACCGGTTACCAGGTTGGGCACCATCCCCATAAACCAACCGTCACTCTGGTTCTGGGTGGTACCTGTTTTACCGGCAATTGGGTTTTTAAATTCATAAGGATAACCAGTAATAACCTCCTTAAATTCCGCTCTATATTTATCTGCTCCAGTAGTCCTTAATCTGGTTCCCGAACCCCCTTGGGTTACCCCGGACATAAGATCGACCATGGCATAGGACACATCCTTGCTTAATACATCTTTTGTTTCGGGTACATACTCGTAGAGCACCGTACCATTTTTGTCCTCGATCCTGGTTACCATGACCGGTTTAACGTATACGCCTTGATTGGCAAAGGTGCCATAGGCCCCCACCATCTCATACACATTAAGGTCTGCTGTTCCCAAGGCTATGGAAGGCACCTCCGGTATTTCTCCCGTAATTCCCAGATTTTTGGCTATGGATACTACCGCTTTAGGACCTACCCTGTCTATTAATTGAGCGGTAACGGTATTCACGGAATTTGCCAAGGCATTTTTAAGGGTAAGCATTTCCCCGGAATATTTACCATCGGAATTCTTTGGGCACCAAGGATCTGGATTTCCATGCTTATTGGCCTCAATACAATATTGATTGTCCGGTAGCACATCGCAGGGCGAAAGCCGCAGCTGATCTATAGCTGCTGCATATACAAAAGGCTTAAAAGTAGACCCTACTTGCCTGGCTCCTTGGATAACGTTGTCATATTGAAAGTGTTTATAATCTATACCGCCTACCCAGGCCTTTACATGTCCAGTTTGCGGCTCCATGGACATCATGGCCGTCTTTAGAAAGGATTTATAATATTTAATGGAATCCATAGGGGTCAGTACCGTATCCTTCTCCTTGGTTTCGCTGTTCCAATCAAAAACGGTCATTTCCACGGGTTCATTAAAGGAAGCCCTTATTTCCTTTTCACTTTTTCCCTGATCCTTTAGGTTATGCCACCTGTGCGAGGATTTTATGGCCCTCTCCATGATACCTGCTATTTCGCCAGGTACTTCTTCAATAAAAGGGGCTGTTTTATTACGGTCTGGGGTGTTTTGATGAAAAAACTCGGCTTGTAAGCGTTTCATGTGCTCGGCCACTGCATCCTCTGCATTTTTTTGCATGCGAGAATCTATGGTAGTGTATATCCTAAGTCCATCCAAATAAATATTCCATTTATCACTCTCGCCTTTTAAAGCCGGCTTGGGGTTTTTTTCAATCCACCTGCGCATGAAGCCCTGTAGATACATCCTAAAATAAGTAGCCAAGCCCTCTCTATGTGATTCAGGACTAAAATTAATATCCATTTTTAAGGCCTGTAAGGAATCTTTTTCCTTTTCCGTGATATAATCATATTTTGCCATCTGGGACAAAACCGTATTTCTACGATTTAAGACCAATTCTTCACGTCGGATAGGGTTATAATAGGAAGAGTTTTTTAACATTCCCACCAAAACAGCCGATTCTTCAATTTTCAGATTTTTTGGTTCTTTACCAAAATAAATACGCGAAGCAGACCTAATACCATCGGCATTATAATTAAAATCGTATATGTTAAGATACATTTTAACGATTTCTTCCTTGGTATAGCTACGCTCCAATCTTATGGCCAGCACCCATTCCTTTATTTTTTGGGTAATGGTTTCAAAAATATTCTTGGAACGTACCCCTACAAATAATTGTCTAGCCAATTGTTGGGAGATGGTACTGGCCCCACCTTTTTTGCCCAAATAAGCAAAAGCCCTTAGTGTTCCCCTGGCATCTATTCCGGAATGCTCATAATACCGTGCATCTTCGGTAGCTATCAGTGCCTGAACCAAAGTTTTCGGCAACTCTTCATAGGCTACATCCGTTCGGTTGTCATCCAAATAGAATTTGCCCAAAGTCTCGCCATCAGAGGAAATAATTTCACTGGCCAAGTTGGTCTGCGGATTCTCCAAACGCTCATATTCCGGCATGGCTCCGAAGGCTCCCCAAGAAGCCAAAAGGAAGATCAAAACTACGGATAAGGCGCCTAAAAAGAACAGTACCCAAAACCATTTAATGAACTTAAAAAAATTGTTGTTGCTTTTTTTCTTCTTTTTGGTAGCTGTTGCCATAAGCCTACTAATTACTTTTTTCGATTAGGTAACCCACATCGGTAATACCTTCCAATTCAACAATTCCATCTACTTGGCCATTTTTGCGCATGGCATGGGAGATTTCTAAGGTATATACGCCAGAAGATGGGAAAACGACGTTTTCCTTATACCATAATTTGTTTTCCTTTAAACTACCATAACCTGTACCCAACCATTGTCCGTCCGGTTTAGCCATTTCATATTCCAAGGTATCCCGCACTGCATCACCGTTGGGAAATTTTAACTCCGCAATTAAAAAAAGATTGCTGTATGGGTATGTTCCATCATTTCTTAGATTGATGAACATATTATACTTTTGAAGGGTATCCAATTCCTGAAAGGAAAATTTTACTACGCTATCCTTGTTCCATCGTCCGTTCTGAGTTGGACTATAATCGGACTTTACGGTTTGCTTATCGCAGGAAACCATAAAAATTACTAATAAAAATACACCTAAACTCTTAAGCATTTTTGGTAGGCCTTTTTTTATAATTGCTTCGCTTTTTCTTCTTGTTATTCCTGTTGGACCTTCTTTTCTTAGGGGTGTCGAATCGTGTTAAACTATCCTGACCTACCACATTTTCAAAAACTTTTTCAACTTCTTGAACATTATCCACTGCATATTCCTCCAAACTGGCTACTTTTTCCCTCTTTTTGTTTTTTTCCAACACCTCCAAAACTTGGTCTTTGGACAAGACATGCCAATTGGCGGGCTCGTCCTTATAGGAAAACCAAAGTGAGGCTTTAAAAATGTCTACCTTTTGGCAAAAAGCCA
>TARA_R100001369_G_scaffold4069_4_pt1 | contig 13464 bp, 11 predicted proteins | sample TARA_R100001369 | Tara Oceans TARA_R100001369 (sample SAMEA2621528) | marine metagenome | biome: marine biome (ENVO:00000447); feature: surface water layer (ENVO:00002042); material: "saline water (ENVO:00002010), including plankton (ENVO:xxxxxxxx)" | depth 5 m | reverse complement strand
TTTTTTCGTTTTTATTGCTTTAGTTCAGTTTAAAAGCTTTCTTTATATTATCTTCATTTTTCATTTGTACGGTATCTATGAAAGTAAATAATGAACTTGATCTTGCTTGGAATTTTGTAACTAAAACAAATAGGAATATTTTTTTGACTGGTAAAGCAGGTACAGGTAAAACAACATTTTTACATAAGTTAAAAATGCAATCTAAAAAGCGAATGGTGGTTGTTGCACCAACTGGTGTTGCTGCTATAAATGCTAAAGGAGTTACTATTCATTCTTTTTTCCAAATGCCTTTTGGTCCTATCTTACCTGATACTGATTTAAATTCTTCTGCTGGTTTTAATAGAAAATTTAGTAAAACGAAAATTAATATTATTAAATCTTTAGACCTTTTAGTTATAGATGAGATAAGTATGGTTAGAGCTGACTTACTAGATGGTATTGATAAGACATTAAGACGTTTTAAGAATAGAAATCAAGTTTTTGGTGGTGTACAGTTATTAATTATAGGAGACCTTCAACAATTATCTCCCGTAATAAAAAATCATGAATGGAGATTATTAAGTCCCTTCTATAAAAATGCATTTTTCTTTAGCAGTCAGGCTTACCAGCAATGTAATTCGGTTACTGTAGAATTGAAACATATATATAGACAAGATAATCCTGTATTTATAGATATTCTAAATGAAGTTAGAAACAATAAATTAAGTCAAGCTTCTGCTGATGAACTAAATAAAAGGTATCAGCCTACTTTTATGCCCAATGAGAATGATGGATACATTTCATTGACGACACATAATAATAAAGCGAATCAAACCAATAAACTAGAACTTGAAAAACTTAAAGTAAAGTCAAAAACTTATAAAGCAATTATAGAGGGTAACTTTCCTGAACATTCCTATCCAAATAAAGAAGAACTAGACTTAAAGGTAGGTGCTCAAGTGATGTTTGTAAAGAATGATAGCTCACCTGAAAAACGTTATTTCAATGGAAAAATAGGTAAAGTTATTTTATTAGACACAGATGAAATTGTTGTGAATTGCCCAGATGATGATTTTAATATCATCACTAAACCTGAAATATGGGAAAATATAAATTATACGGTAGATTATGATACAAAAGCTATTTCAGAAGATATGATAGGAAGCTATACACAAATGCCATTACGTTTAGCTTGGTCAATTACCATTCATAAAAGTCAAGGTTTAACCTTTGATAAAGCTATAATAGATGCAGAGGGAGCTTTCGCGCATGGACAAACTTATGTGGCACTTAGTCGTTGTAAATCATTAGAAGGTTTAATTCTAAAAAGTAAAATTACACGTAATCAAATTATTAGTGATAGTAATGTGATCTCTTTTAATGCTGAGGCAGAAGCTAATCAACCGAATGACGATATCCTACAACAGTCTAAACGAACATTTCAATTAGACTTAATTTCTGAAATTTTTGATTTTTATAACTTTCTATATCCAGTAAATAGAATTCTAGATATTTATTACAATAATAGAGGTAGTATTGAGGGTAGTATTGAAAATCCACTCACTATTATAAAGGATAATATAGCTGATTTATTGAGAGTAAGCACGTCTTTTAATTCGCAATTAAAGTCTATAGGTAATGTTTTAGATATTCCTGAATTAGATGTATTATTACAAGAAAGGTTTGTTAAAGCTATTAGTTATTTTAACAATCAAACAAAATCAAAATTAGAAACCTCATTAAGGGCTTTAGCTTATACAACAGATAATAAAGCGCTACAAAAAGACATAAATAAACAATATGATATATTAGAGGAATTATTAGCGGCTAAATTATTATATTTTGAAGGTCTAAAAAAAGGATTTAATGTACAACAGTTCCTAGAACTAAGAGCTAAATCTGTTTTTCTAGCTAAAGATAAACCAAAAAAGCAACGTAAAGTTGTGATTGAAGGAACTACGAATATTGAACTTTTTGAATTACTAAGAGAGCTAAGAAATCAAATTGCTAATCGAGAAGATTTGGTTCACTTTCAAATTTTCACACAAAAATCATTATATGCTATGTGTGAAATATTACCTACTTCTAAACAAGAACTGAAAGAAGTTCATGGAATGGGTAAAACTCGTATTGAAAAATATGGGACAGAAATATTAAAAGTCATTAAAAGTTATTGTGATGAAAATGATATTGAAACTTCTAATGATGTTTCAGTTTTTGAAGAATTTAAACCTAAGAAACAGAAAGGAGATACTAAGAATATATCCTTAGAATTATTCAAGAGAGGAAAATCTATAGATCAAATAGCAATAGAGCGTGACTTAAATTCAAACACTATCTTCGGACATTTAGCTGGTTTTATATCTTCGGGAGAAATTGAGGTCACAGAGCTGATGAGTAAAACTCATTATTCTGAACTAAAGAAAATTATTCCGAATAAAACCTTTGATAACCTTTCAGATTTAAAGCATCAACTCGATGACAAATTCTCTTATGGGGAATTACGATTGGTAGTCAACGAGTTTTCAAGAAATTAAAAAAGGCTTCAAAATTAAATTTCGAAGCCTTTTTATTGTTTTTTATTTAGATTTATCCTTTTATAACTCCTCTAGATATAACAATTTTCTGAATTTCAGAAGTACCCTCATAAATTTGTGTAATCTTTGCATCACGCATTAAACGCTCCACATGGTATTCTTTTACAAATCCATTTCCACCATGAATTTGAACAGCTTCAACCGTATGCTCCATAGCAACTTTACTTGCATATAGTTTAGCCATAGCGCTAGACATATCGTAATTGTTACCTTGGTCTTTATCCCAAGCTGCTTTCATTACTAGCATTCTAGCAGCTTCAATATCAGTATACATGTCAGCTATCTTAAAAGCTATAGCTTGGTGGTTACAAATCTCTGTTCCAAACGCTTTACGCTCTTTAGAATATTTAAGGGCTAATTCGTAAGCCCCAGAAGCTATACCTAAAGCTTGTGCTGCAATACCGATACGTCCTCCAGAAAGTGTTTTCATAGCGAATTTAAATCCAAAGCCATCGTCACCAATTCTATTTTCTTTAGGGACTTTCACGTCATTAAATTGAAGCGTATGGGTATCACTACCACGAATTCCTAACTTATCTTCTTTAGGCCCAATATGAAAACCTTCGGTTCCTTTCTCAACTATAAAAGCATTAATACCTTTATGACCTTTGTCTCTATCGGTTTGTGCAATTACTAAGTAAATTCCAGCTCTTCCGCCACTTGTAATCCAGTTTTTAGTACCATTTATTATATAGTGGTCACCTTTATCTATAGCAGTAGTGGCTTGCGAAGTAGCATCACTACCGGCTTCTGGTTCGCTTAAACAGAATGCACCAACCATGTCTCCACTTGCTAGTTTTGGCAAATATTTATCTTTTTGTGCTTGATTTCCGTAATTTTCGATACCATAACAAACTAAAGAATTATTTACAGAAACTATAACTGAAGCTGAAGCATCAATTTTAGATAATTCTTCCATAATTAATATGTAAGAAATAGTATCCATACCACTTCCGCCATATTTTGGATCTACCATAATACCCATAAAACCAAGATCTCCCATTTTCTTTACTAATTCTTGTGGAAATTCTTGTTTATTATCACGTTCAATAACACCTGGTAATAACTCAGTTTGAGCAAAATCTTTTGCTGCATCTCTAATCATTATATGCTCCTCTGTTAAGTTAAAGTCCATAAATAGTATATATTATTATTTTGATAAAAATTTCACGCAAAGATAATGGTTTCTTGCCGTATTTTCAATAAGTAATATTATTTTTACTAATATGACAACCTCAATCTATAAGGTAATTGCTTTAATGTCGGGAACATCTTTAGACGGTGTAGATATTATTTGTGTTACCTTTTCTTATAACGGTATTTGGAGTTATGAAATTTTGAATGCTGAAACCCTCAATTATTCTAAGGATTGGAAGAAGACATTAAGTCAATTAATAGGTAGATCTCGTGAAGAATTGATAACCATTGATAACGTTTATTCTGATTATTTGTCATCCTTGGTCCAAGGTTTTATAGCGAAACATAAAATAGTCAATATTGATTTTGTAGCTTCTCATGGACATACGGCCTTGCATCAACCTCAAAATGGATTAACACTTCAAATTGGAAATCAGCAAGTTTTCTCAGATTTATTAAATCAAAAAGTGATTTGTGATTTTAGAATTCAGGATGTTGAATTGGGTGGTCAAGGAGCACCATTGGTTCCTATTGGAGACCGCTTATTATTTAGTGATTATGATTTTTGTTTGAATCTAGGTGGTTTTGCTAATATTTCATTTGAAGAAAATAACAATCGTTTAGCCTTTGATATTTGTCCTGTAAATATTGTGTTGAATCATTATGTATCTAAATTAGGTTTAGATTATGATGATAGAGGGCAACTTGCTTCAAAAGGAATTATTAATGTAGAATTATTATATCGTTTAAATAGTTTAGAATTTTATAATGAAAAGCCACCAAAATCTTTAGGTTTAGAATGGGTTGATAAAGAAATATTTCCGCTAATTGATGAATTTCAACTTTCAGAGAAAGCAATTTTAAGAACTTTTGTAGAACATGTTGTTATTCAAATTTTAAAAATTGTAAAGCAATCAAATTCTAAAGTATTAGTTACAGGTGGAGGTGTTTATAATGAATTTCTTATATCTAGATTAAATGAACTTTCTACAACTCAAATAATACTTCCTAATAGGGAACTTATTGAGTTTAAAGAGGCACTAATTTTTGGATTATTAGGGGTTTTAAAAGATAGAAATGAAGTTAATTCTTTAAGTAGCGTAACAGGTGCAACAAAAGACCATTCATCTGGAAAAATTTTAATTCCGAATTCTAAAAATTAATATTTAATTTACTTTTTAGGCTTTATAGTTTTTTATATTTGCTATTATTAACTAAACCATATACTTTGATAAAGGAATTACTTCAGAAGTACGAAAACAAAGCCCCAGAAATAGTCTTTCATTGGAATGATCCCGAAACAGATGCTGAAGGATGGACTGTAATAAACTCATTACGAGGAGGTGCTGCTGGAGGTGGAACTAGAATGCGTAAAGGTCTTGATAAAAATGAAGTTTTATCACTTGCAAAAACAATGGAGGTGAAGTTTACAGTTTCTGGTCCTGCTATAGGTGGAGCCAAATCTGGTATTAATTTTGATCCGCACGATCCAAGAAAAAAAGGTGTCCTTGAACGCTGGTATACTGCTGTTTCTCCATTATTAAAAAGTTACTACGGAACAGGTGGCGATCTTAACGTAGATGAGATTCACGAAGTAATTCCAATAACTGAAGAGAGTGGTGTTTGGCACCCACAAGAAGGTGTTTTTGAAGGTCATTTTAAGCCGACAATAGCAGATAAAATTAATAGAATTGGTCAGTTGAGACAAGGTGTTATAAAGGTTATAGAAAACGCTAAATATTCTCCAGAAGTTTCTAAAAAATACACTGTTGCAGATATGATTACTGGCTTTGGTGTTGCAGTAGCAGCGAAACATTTTTATAGTATTAATGACGATTCTATAAAAGGAAAGCGAGTTGTAGTTCAAGGTTTTGGAAATGTTGGAGCCGCAGCTGCATTTTACTTTGCTCAAATGGGTGCTAAAGTTGTTGGTGTAATCGACAGAGTAGGTGGTTTAATTAATCCTGAGGGATTTTCATTTAAAGAGATTACCGATTTATATCTAAATAAAAATGGTAATACTTTAGTTGCAGATAATCTTATTCCTTTTAATGAAATAAATGAACAAATATGGTCATTGCAAACGGAAGTATTTGCTCCGTGTGCTGCTTCGAGATTAGTAACACAAGATCAAATAGATCAGATGATTTCAACAGGTTTAGAAGTTATAACCTGCGGAGCTAACGTCCCTTTTGCGGATAAGGAAATATTTTTCGGTTCTATTATGGAGTATACAGATCAGAAAGTAAGTTTAATACCAGATTTTATCTCAAACTGTGGTATGGCAAGAGTCTTCGCTTACTTTATGGAACGTAAAGTACAAATGACTGACGAAGCTATTTTTAACGACACCTCGAAAGTTATTAGAAAAGCATTAAAAGAAGTACATAAGAAAAACCCAACAAAAATTGGTGTTAGTGAAACCGCTTTTGAGATTGCACTAAGACAATTAATATAAATACCCCTTAAACTATGGAAACTGTTATAATTCTCGTTTTTGTAATTGGCTACCTTGCCATTACGTTAGAGCACAATATTAAAATTGATAAGCTTATTCCTGCTTTAGTAATGATGGCCATTAGTTGGGCATTGATTTCTTTAGGAATAGATGATTTTTCTCAATGGTTCGATTCGGCTAAGCATAGCTTAATGGATAATTTTGGAATGCTACCACATGAAGAAAAAATGCATTTGATGGAAAAAACACTCCTACATCATTTAGGTAAAACAGCTGAGATATTAGTTTTTCTTCTAGGAGCGATGACCATTGTTGAGATTATAGATTATTTCGATGGTTTTTCCACTATAAAAAATGCTGTAAACTTTAATAGTAGAAAGAAGTTGTTATGGATGTTTTCAATTTTAGCTTTTGTATTATCAGCAATCATTGATAATTTAACAGCAACAATTGTATTAATTTCCATTCTTCAAAAAATCATAAAAGAAAGAGATGTAAGGATTTGGTATGCTGGTTTAATAATTATCGCTGCAAATGCAGGTGGTGCTTGGTCTCCAATAGGTGATGTTACCACGACCATGCTATGGATAGGTGATAAAGTATCTACGGGTAAATTATTTACTTATTTATTTATACCTTCAGTAATATGCATGGTTGTACCAACATTTATAGCATCATTATTAAAACCTTTTAAAGGGACTTTAGAACTTATAGAACCAGATAACAAACCTAAAAATAAGTTTAGTTCTACAATGTTATTTTTAGGATTAGGTGCTATAATTTTCGTGCCAATATTTAAAGTTATTACGCACTTACCTCCTTACGTTGGTATGATGCTTTCTTTAGGTGTGGTAGCTATTTTTGCTGAAATTTATAGTAATTCAAAATTTGCTATCTCAAGTTCAAATTCAGAAGAACACGATGCTCATGCAAATCATAGTCCTGTGCACCGCTCTTTATCTAAAATTGAATTGCCAAGTATTTTATTCTTCTTAGGAATTTTAATGGCAGTTGCTGCTTTAGAGTCTTTAGGTATACTTTATAACTTTGCTGGTTCACTACAGGATAGTATGCCAATGTTGGGTACAGAATATCATGGAGAAGGAGTCTCGGACTTAGTAGTTCTATTATTAGGCGTTGGCTCTGCGGTTATTGATAACGTACCTTTAGTTGCGGCAAGTTTAGGGATGTTCTCCGAACCTATGGATAACGAATTATGGCACTTTATTGCCTATTCAGCAGGTACAGGTGGTAGTATGTTAATTATAGGGTCCGCAGCAGGTGTAGTTGCTATGGGAATGGAAAAGATAGATTTTTTCTGGTATTTTAAGAAGATATCTTGGTTAGCTTTAGTTGGCTTCATAGCTGGTGCAGCTGCCTTTATGGTAACGAGGTCGATATTCTAATATACTTAAGTAAAAAACTAAGCGTTATATTTTACAAGAACTTTAAAATTAAAAACTTATCGTATGATATTACTAAGTAATATTCAAGATGGAATAGATGTTGTAACGGATGGAGAGTCGGTTGAAAAAACATTATCTATAATAGAACTCATATCGAGTGGAGGAACATCAGGAGTAGTAATTATACTTATACTTTTCTTGTTATTGATAGTTGCAACTTACATCTATTTTGAACGCATTTTTGCAATTAAAGCAGCATCAAAGGTCGATTCAAATTTTATGAATCAAATAAAAGACCATGTAAGTAATGGGAAAATCGATTCTGCACAAATGTTATGTGTACAACAAAATTCGCCGGTATCTAGATTAATTGCTAAAGGTATTACTAGAATTGGTAAGCCTTTAGAGGATATTAATTCTGCTATTGAGAATGCAGGAAAATTAGAAGTCTACAGTTTAGAGAAAAACGTAAGTGTTTTGGCTACCATATCTGGTGTAGCTCCAATGATCGGATTCTTAGGAACGGTAGTAGGTATGATTCTTTCAATCTTCGAATTAGCAAATGCAGGAGGAACTATTCAAATGGATGTTTTGGCAAGTGGATTATATACTGCGATGACGACAACAGTAGGAGGACTTATAGTTGGTATTGTTGCTTATGTAGCTTACAATCATGTTGTTGTGAGAACCGATAAAGTTGTTCATCAAATGGAAGCCAATTCAGTTGAGTTTTTAGATCATTTAAACGAACCTATCTAATATGAACATTAGAGGAAGAAATAAAGTAACACCAGAATTCAATTTCGCGTCCATGACCGATATTGTATTCTTGTTATTAATCTTTTTTATGATAGCGTCTACCTTAGTCAGTACAAATGCGATTGATATTGTTTTACCAAAAGCGAGCGGAAAAACTGAGAATAAAAAGTCTACAGCAGTAAGTATTAAAAAAGATTTGACATATTACATAGATCAAAAACGTGTAGGAGAAAGTGTTTTAGAAACGCAATTGATATCTATACTGGCTTCACAAGAATCTCCAACAATTGTTTTGAGAGCTGAAAAATCTGTTCCTGTAGAGAATGTTGTTAAGGTCATGGATATTGCTAATCGAAATAAATTCAAGGTGATATTAGCTGTGCAACCAAATTAAGAGGCATCATTTTAGTGACTTTACTAATAAACGTAAAATAACGTGAAATATTTAGAGACCAAACATCAACGTAATTCGGCAAAAATCACAGCGCTTATAGCTTTGATCTTTCTCTTATTGTTGTTTGTAGTAGGGCCTCAATATATGGATCCACCTGAAGAATACGGTGTTGCAGTAAATTTTGGAACTACAGATTTTGGAAATGGAAATAAACCACTCAGCGAGCCTAGAAAAGCTGTTGAAGATAAAGTTGTAGAAGAAAGTTCTGTTGAAGAAGCACAGCCTGAAGAAACAAACGTTACGCCAACTGAAGCTGCTACAAAAGCTGAAGACGTTATGACCCAAGAAAATGCTGAAGCTATTGCCATAAAAAAGCAAAAAGAAGTTGAGGCAAAAGCTAAAGCAGATGCAGAAGCAAAGGTCAAAACAGAAGCAGCAAGAGTAGAACGAGAAAAGCGTGAAGCTGAAGAAAAGAAACGTTTAGAGGAAGAAGAAAAAAAGAGAAAACTCGATAACCTTATTGGTGGTGTAAAGAATGCTGAAGGAAATACCGATGGTGGTGAAGGACCTGATAATAAAGGTGGAAACAAAGGTCAATTGGATGGAGATCCTTATGCTCCAAGTTATTTTGGAGGTTCTGGACCAGGAAAAGGTGGCGTTGGTTATGGACTTGGAGGAAGAGGTAAGCCAACAAATGGTAAAGTTATTCCAGATTGTCAAGAAACAGGTGTCGTAGTTGTTGAAGTAAGAGTAAATAGACAAGGAAGAGTGGTTAAAGCTATTCCTGGTAAAAGAGGAACAACTGGGACTCAGTGTTTGTTTGAAGCTGCTGAAAAAACGGCGTTAACCTTTAAATGGCCTGTAAACTCGGATGCACCACTAGTGCAAATAGGCTTTGTTAGTATTAATTTCGATGTTGGCCAATAACTCATGAATTACCAAGATACTGTTAGTTGGATGTTCCAACAATTACCCATGTATCAGAATAAAGGTGAATCTGCCTTTAAAAAAGATTTATCTAATACACTAAAGCTTGCCAAATATTTAAAAGAACCACAGGAACAGTTTAAATCTATTCATGTTGGTGGTACCAACGGAAAAGGCTCTTCCAGTCATATGCTAGCTTCAATACTCCAAGAAGCAGGTTATAAAGTAGGCTTATATACGTCACCACATTTAAAAGATTTTAGAGAGCGTGTAAAAATTGATGGTAAAGTTGTAAGTAAGCAATTTGTTATCGGTTTTATAAAACGAAATAAACCCTTTTTTGAAGCGAATAGTTTATCATTTTTTGAAATGACCGTTGGCATGGCGTTCGATTATTTTGCCAAGCAGAAGGTAGATGTAGCTATTATTGAAGTTGGTTTAGGAGGTCGACTAGATTCTACAAATATTATAACACCAGAACTGTCCGTAATTACCAATATTGGTTTTGATCATATGCAGATGCTAGGTAATACGCTTCAAAAGATAGCAGGTGAAAAAGCCGGAATTATTAAACAAAATATCCCTGTAGTTATTGGAGAAATACATTCTGAAACTGAAGCTGTTTTTGCTTATAAAGCAAAATTTACTAATTCAAAAATCTATTTTGCAGACCAATTAATAACTGAAGTTTTAGAAAGTGATTTACAAGGAGCTTATCAAAGGCACAATATAAAAACAGTAATACAGGCCATTAAAGTTTTAAATAATTTAGAGTTTAGAATTTCTGAAATGGAATTAAAGAGAGGGTTACTAAATGTTGCTAAGAATACTGGCTTGCAAGGTAGATGGCAAATTCTAGGTGAGAAACCAAAGATTATTTGTGATACTGCACATAACAAAGAAGGTTTAACCTACACAATGCAACAACTACAATCTGAAAATTTCGAGAACCTACATATTGTTTTTGGGGTTGTAAATGATAAAGACTTAGTGTCAATTTTACCTTTACTGCCAAAGCAAGCGATTTATTATTTATGCACACCGAATGTGCAACGAGGATTAGATGCAGAAATTTTAGAAACAATTTTTGTAAAAAACGAACTAGTTTGTCGGTCTTATAAAAGCGTAAATGAGGCTTTAAATACTGCAAAATCAAAAGCTTATAAAGACGATTTAATTTATGTTGGAGGTAGTACTTTTGTGGTAGCAGAAATAATTTAATATTTTTATAAAAAAGCTTTTGAGATTTTAAAAACTAGTCTATATTTGCAGTCCTTATAAATAGGGCGACTAGCTCAGTTGGTTCAGAGCACTTGGTTTACACCCAAGGGGTCAGGGGTTCGAATCCCTTGTCGCCCACATCAAAATCAATTCCGATTTGAATTTTCAAATCGGAATTTTTGCTTCAAAATATGACTCAGCGAATTCTAAAGGTCTCTTTTGGAAACTAATATTCTAAGATGTGTGATAGCACAGCAGATTTGTAATCGTAGCAGCGATTCTTCCAAGTAATTTAAAACCCTTTTCAATAAATAACTTCATAAGTTTCTAATTACCCATAGAGATAGCCCTAACAATATAATCATCTAGAGGTTTAAACTTTAAATACGCTTCTTCAACCAAGTCGATAAAGCCGTTACTTTCGACTTGTTCTTCGGTTAGATTAATAGTTGCTGTAAAACTTTTGTTATTAATTAAGTTAATATATTCGTGGTCTTTACTGTAATTCTGAGGTGATGTAACTAGTTTGTCATCGTATATATTCAATCCACCATAAAAGGATTTAAACCCTTTTTCATTCAGAATTTTTTTCAACTCATCACCATTATAGTCTATTGCAGCTCTAATATTTTCTAAGTCTTCTTTTTTTGGATGGTAAATACCACCACCAATGAATGATTCTTCAGTACCAATTGATAAAAAGAAGGTAGAAACGTTAAAAGCTTTTCGACCTGCTGGTGAACAGGTTAAACGATCTTTGTAAACTGGTTTATCTGGATGAAAGCGACGATTATTATTTATACGGCTTACGGTCTTTTTAGGATCAATACTTTCGTAATGTGCATCATGTTTAGAAAGGCGTTTAAGAATCAATTCAATTTCAAAGAGCCAACGTTCTTTCATTGTGTGGTACTGATGACGGTTTTCATCCATCCAATCTTTAGAATTGTTTTTTTTTAAGTCTCTTAAAAACCGAAAAATATATCCTTTATCAACCATAGTATCTTGCGTCTTAATTTTTAATCAAAGTTAAAAAATGGAAATTTTAGAATTGTTAATTATATCTTGAAATTCTATTCAAATGGTTTAGATTTGTAAAAAAATAAGGGTCATTAACTCAGTTGGTTTAGAGTGTTACCTTGACAGGGTAGAAGTCACTGGTTCGAATCCAGTATGACCCACTAATTACAATAAATCTAAAATACGCTCTAAAGCCATGCCTCTAGAACCTTTTATTAGGATAGTAGCTTCATTCAATTCTAGATTTGATATGATAAATTTCAAATCTTCAAATTTAGAATACTTATGAGTTGTCTTTTTAGTTTCGGTTTTAAAGAAATTTTCACCGACTAAGAAGATGTTTGTAATAAAATTAGCTTCAACATAGTTAACGATTGCTTGGTGCTCAATAGAAGCGTCTTTGCCAAGTTCAAACATATCTCCTAAAAATAGATACTTGTTGTTAGATTGAAGCTGTTTTAGGTTTTTCAATGCAGCCAACATACTTGTTGGATTTGCATTATAAGCATCTAAAATAATTTGATTATTCCCCTTTTTAATAATTTCAGATCTGTTATTATCGGGTGCGTAGCTTTCAATTGCTTTTTTAATGTTTTCTGTAGAAACTTTAAAGTGCTTTCCTATTGCTACTGCGACTGTAATATTACCATAATTATAGTCACCAATTAGTAAACTTTTTATGACAGTATTGTCATAGCTTAATGTGACAAATGGGTCTGCGTTTATAAATGTTACTAAACAGTCGTTATCCAAATCAGAACCGAAAGTGGTGATCTTATTATAATTATTAATCTGTTGAATTTGAGTCTTGTCTTCTTTATTTATAAAAGTAGTTTTATGGTTTTCTTTGATGTAATCATACAATTCAGATTTTCCTTTTATAACACCTTCAATACCACCAAACCCTTCAAGATGTGCTTTACCAAAATTGGTGATTAAACCAAAATCTGGTTGCGCAATAGTACACAGAAATTCAATTTCTTTTTGATGGTTTGCACCCATTTCTACAATACCATAATCTAAATCTTCAGAAAAACTGAGCAGCGTTAAGGGTACTCCTATATGATTATTAAGATTACCCTTTGTAGCTTTTACTTTATATGTGGAAGATAACACGGCACATATCAGTTCTTTGGTAGTAGTTTTACCATTGCTACCAGTTAGAGCAATAATAGGAATGTTTATGATCTTTCTATGGTATTTGGCTAAATCTTGAAGTGCAATTAATACGTCACTAACAAGTAGGCACCTGTCATTTATTACAGCACTTTTATAATCAACAACACAATATTTCGCACCTGCTTTAAAAGCTTGATTTACAAATTTATTACCATTAAAATTATCTCCGGTTAAAGCAAAGTACATAGCATTTTTATGGAGCTTCCTTGTATCAGTAGATATTGATGAACTCGATTTGTAGTTTTGATAAAGCTGATCTATTCTCATATATCCAAAAATAAAAAAGTCCTGATAAACATATCAGGACTTTTTTAAAAATTATTCAGTATTTGTTATTAGTTACGTCTTTTTCCTTTTCCGCCTTCAGATTTAGAACCAACTCTAGAT
>TARA_R100001369_G_scaffold22709_2_pt1 | contig 13499 bp, 32 predicted proteins | sample TARA_R100001369 | Tara Oceans TARA_R100001369 (sample SAMEA2621528) | marine metagenome | biome: marine biome (ENVO:00000447); feature: surface water layer (ENVO:00002042); material: "saline water (ENVO:00002010), including plankton (ENVO:xxxxxxxx)" | depth 5 m | reverse complement strand
GGTCATATGAATTATATAGAAGTATGGGTTTTGATAATAGGTCTTGTATGGATGTATATCTGTTATAAAAAACCTTAGTCAATAACCAGTACCAACCAACAAGAAACCCTAGGGACTAACCTCTCTAGGGTTTTTTTTTGCTTAAAATTAGCCTTAATACGCTTTTTTTATCACTAGGCAAGGAAAGTATACCCACCGACTAAGAAAACACCGCTAAGGATACAATTTAAGCTTTTAAACAATACACCAGTACAAAACTTAATCCCCCATCTCTTGTAATACCTCGAAAAATATCAATTTATATTTAATTTCTTATAAAAACATGCCCTTGCATAAAAAAACATGCTCCAACAACGCACCCACACGCACACGCCCACACATGCGCACACACCCACGCGCGCACTCGCGCACATACGCGTAACGCGCACACATACGCACATGCACAGGCACGCAGGCGCACACACAGGCAGGCGCGCAGGCACACACGCGCACACATACGCGCGCAAGACCCTTCGCGTAGACGATTTCGGGACAAGTCTCTTAAGATTTTGATATATAGTACTTGTTTTGTAGTAAAGCTATCAGTTTCCCTAGGTTTATATTAAGTATGAAAGTATTGAATACTTAATTAAACCATAGGAAACAATATGATAGCAATACAAAAAACTAGGACTAAAACTGAGGGGGAGTTCGTCGAAGTAAAATTGACCAAGGATGATGCTTTTGCTTTGACTCCTCTAAATAAATTTCGGGATAACAAGTCCGCTAATCGATTCGTTTCTGGTGTCAATAGAAAACAAAAACTTTTTGGGAAAAGATACTTCATAGCTAATGCCATGATAAAAAAAGCTAGCAAATCTGAAGAGACCATGAAAGGTTTAGTAAACAAACTACAGGAGAAATTCAACAGATGAAAAAATATAAAAGATTCATGAAATTACTATCTGAATATAAGAGCAATCCAACAGGGAGAGCTAAAATGAAAGTTCATAATGAATCCTATAGATTGCTACGTTTAGGGCTTTGTGGTCATTTAGGTGTCAATTAAATAAGGATTAATATGTCAGATTATATAAAAACAAATAGATTCTTTACTTGGAGATATTTAAAAGATATTAAATTTTACGAATTTAGTATCAAAATAATTCCGAGTAGATTAATATGTATCTTTTTTTCTTATTCTCGAGAATACTATCTATATGTAACAATTAGCGAAAATATACATAAATCTTCTATGTTTGAACCAATTGAATGGAAAGTAGTTTTTCTCTTCAATCATAAAACATTAAAAAATAAGTTTTGGAATTTATATAATATGATAAAGAACGGACTATTTAGAATAGAAATGTTATTCAAACCAAAAAAGAAGAAAGAAATCATAGAATTTATAAAGAAAATGGAGAAGAAATGACCGACAAGGATTTAAATGAACGTATTAAACATCTTACTGAATGGCTTAAAAAAGTCAAGCCTAAAGACCATAAGAATAGAGGGTGGGAAGATTCTAGATGGATAATGCTAGAAACCATTAAAGAGCTAGAAAGGAAATCTAATTACATGGATTTTATACAGATGAAGTGGACACAAGAACAATTTGAAAAACATGTAGAAGAAAAAGCTTTAGTGACTACAAAGAGGGATAAGAATGGTAAAGTTATACCTATTAAGTTTACTGAAGAGGAAACAGATACGTTAATTAAATTAACTGTCAAACAATTCAGAAGTAATCCTGTGCAAAAATCTTGGAGAAAATGAAATGAAAATAAACATGAAAAAAGTAACAGTATTTACGTTAATAATGTTAGCAATCTTTTCAGTAATGATAGTTCTAAACTTATAAGGGAAAAAAACATGAGTAGACAGTATCCAATATGGAATGTAATTGATAATGATAGCTACGCAACTAATAGAAGTTATGGTGTTAGAGATAATGCCAGAACTACTATTAAAGTAGGCACAAGTTCTAATAATAGCCACGACTTTATAAAAACGTACATAACTACAGAAAAAGATAAGAACGGAGACAGAATCTTTAGATTCTTTGTTGATGGTGTTTTAATTAAAAAAGCTACAGTAAAAAATGGCAAGATATATCATGATGAAGATGTTATGAATAAAGAAAATTCAATCTCTATTAAATGGTGCATTAGTGATATTGAAAATGCTATGAATTGCAGGGAAGATAAAATAGATATATCTAAAAAAGAATGTATGGATATATTATTAGATATGGAGAGAGGACACGACGCTAGCCTTGGTATTAATTGGGATGGAATAGATTATTATTTAGACGAGTTTATTAAAGAAAAAAGCGAGGTGAAGTAATGCATGTATTTGAGCAAGTAGCAACTTATTTAGTTCACGATTCTGACGACCCTGTAGGTGAAGTCGAATTTCTTTTAAAAGATTTATACTTTGGGAAAGGTGAAGACAAGTCTATCTTTAAAGAGTATGAAGATATAATTGAAATAACTGAAAAAAGATTTGGCGAGTGTACTGGAGTTAACAAAGAAAAAAGCGAGGTAAAGTGATGGAATTAATGGCAACAATTAATGGATTTGATTTATTAATGCTAGCAATGGGATACCTTGGAGGGTTTCTTGTGACGAGAAAATCAAGCAAAATAAAATCTACTAAATTTAAATACTACAGAAGATAAAACGTGCATAACGCACCTAAAATTAGGTTTGTTACTAGCTTATTGGAATGCAATGAAAATAAGCTAGGAACAACCACAAACTGAGAAACGGAGAAAAAATGAATCCCGATTACATGACAACAAAACAACTAAAACAAGCTTGCATCAAAAAATGCAGAGAAAATACAATCCCATCTTCTTGGATACAAAATTGCACTAATAATGTTCGTAAAGATTTTCTTAACGGGAAATATAACCCTGCAAAGTTTGGCGGAATTAGTCCATCATCTGACGTGGTTAAACCAATGACAGTTCCAAGCAATCCAGCAAGTGCAATGCCTGAACATAAAGTTCAACCGGGAAGTATAGAAGAGCTAGTCGTCGAGGCTTTAAAACCAAAAATATCTGAAACTGTTAAGGAACTTAGCTCAGGGTTGACAGAAAAAATGGAACAGATGGTACACAAAGCAGAAAATGCAATGAAACCATTAACTATTCACGTTAAAGACAAGCCTGTAATCGATTTAACTGACGAGCTAACACATCCGGCTTTTTCAGATGTATTCGAGGCTTTACATTACAAAAATAGTGTTTGTCTTGTCGGTCCTGCCGGCACAGGTAAAAGCACTCTCGTCAAGCAAGTTTGGGATAAGCTAGCAAATATAAATAATATGGATTCAAGAGAGACGTTTCAATTTATTGGTTGTTCAGCCGGACTGTCAGAAGCGCAGCTACTAGGTAAGATGGATGCTCATGGGAAATATCACATGGGATTAGCTGTAGATAGATTTGAAAATGGCGGTTTAAACCTGTGGGATGAAGCAGACGCAATGGATGGTAATGCCGGGTTAATTAGAAACGCTATGTTAGATGGACAAGGTTATATAGCTGTGCCAAATAGAACTGAAGACCCAATAGCTTGGAAACACGATAATTACTTTGATGCTAGCTGTATGAATACTTTCGGTGACGGACAAGACTTCACATATTCCGGCAGAGGTCAACAAGACTCCGCTACGTTAGACAGATTAGGAGATACCACTATTTTTATAGACTACGACCCGTCTTTAGAAAAAGCGCTTATAGGAAAGCAAGACAAAAAATGGGCAGATATGTTATGGGAACTTAGAAAAAGAATGAATACCGAACATTTAGAGGAGAGAATTCTTAGCACAAGACGATTTGCAGATGCTCAAATATGGGCAGAAGCCGGTAAAACAAGACCTTGGTTTATCGACAGAATAACAGTCGCTTGGACTAGAGAAGAGCTAGACAAAGTTAATATTAACGAGATTAAAAGGAATTACAGATAATGTCATTACGTTACGACACTTTACAATTTCAATCCCTTAGAGATATGCAAGAGGCTATTAAAAAGAATAAATGGGAGCATAGTAAAACTGAAAAAAGGTTTAATGATGAATGGACATACGGAAGTCACTTTGATAATCGTGACACTCATATGAAAGCACTTCGACAAGGCAGAACAACTCCGAGTTTAGTTACGCATTACAAAAAAATTAGGAGTGTGCTAGAACGTAAACTGAAAGTATCCAAGTTTGCAGGTCAAGGAATTTCATGTAAGCGCAAGAGAAGATTTGTTGATGATGGTGATGAAATAGACATGGATAGGTTTTTAGCAAACTCTGATACGCCTTGGGTAGTTACAAAAAGAAATAAAAAAGCTAGAAATATTAAAATAGCTGTCAATTTCGGATTGTCTTCCGGTAATAACGAGCATAGTTTTGCGAAACTTGTAAGTGCCGGAGCGTATCTGTCAGACGTACTCACAAAAATAGGATATGCAGTAGAAGTTTGGGGAGTAGATGCAACAGGATACAGAGGTTCTTTAAAACTTGACGAGGTATGCACAGCTATTAAATTTAAAGACAGCGGACAGCGTATAGACTTACAGCGTATTCTTAGCATGGGATTACCCGGATTATTTAGGAATCTAATATTTGGTATTTTAGAAAAAAAATGGGAATCAGACAGCTCATTAGGAAAACAAATACAGATGTCTAAAGAAGTTAAAAAAGAATTAGGATTTAATTATGTAATAGAGCAAGAAATTGTTAGCAACGAGGAGAAAATGCTAGACTTTTTTGAAAAAGCAATATCAAACGCGGTTGAAAAACGAGATTCAAAGACTTGGGAGTGGGTATAATAATATTTCATTTTGAAAGTATTGAAAAATGTAATATATTATAACACCCCATAACGTAACAAAACAAAACATTGCAGAGGAGAACTAATATGTTTGAAGATGATGAAAAATCCATAGAAAAAGTTTTAAAAAAATACGCTGATGACATGAGCAGTATGTGTAGTATTATAGCAAGTGTAGTTGGAACAGCGATGTCGGAAGAAATTCAAGAGCTTAATACTGAAGAGCGACATGGAAAATTATTATGCTTAATACACAAAGCGTTTTTAGAGTCAACAGATATTGGTAAGCATGCAAAAAATGGGAGTGTAAATGCCAGTAAAAGCTTGTCAGGTATTATAAATAATATAGCAGTCCAGTCCGGGTTTATGAACGATAAGTCTGATTTAAGATTTGTTCACTCTGAAATAAATAAAAACACATTTCAAAGCAGTTTAGAAATCAGAAGAAGAATAAAAGAAGACGAAGACCAAGACGAAGTAGACATTGATAAAATGATTAAAAATGCCGGACTTAAAAAAGGAGGAGCAAAAGCATAGTGAAAAAATACAAAGTAAGTTTACGCGTTAACCAAACTGAATACTATGAAGTCGAGGCTAAGTCTGAAAAAGAAGCTATAGACAACTATATAGATGGAAAGCATTTATTTACAAAGTTTCATGGTGACGATGTAAATGTAATAGAGGAAATTAAAAAACAAAAGGATTCCTATGGACTTACAATCTGATTTTATATTTGACGACATAACTAATGTTGCATATCCTTTGTTGAAAGAGTTATCTAAACTAGATTCTTTTACAAAAAAAGAACTTGTGCAAATAATACTTGACGAAGATTGGTGCGGTAAAAACATGGCTGAAAAAGTTGTAGATGCTTGGCTAGAATTTGAAAGGAGTTAGGTTTGAATAAAGTAAATAAAAAATGGTTAGCTGATAAATCAATAGAGATGAACAAGTTAAATCAAGTAATGATAGATTTAATAAAAAAACAAGGAGGATTATATACAGAAGTAAAAAAAATACAGGACGAGTTTTTAGAGACAATGAAAAACATATTAGAGGAGAAAATATGAATACGCAAAAATTTCCAGACTTTGTTATAGTCGGACCAACATCTGATGAATTAGTGGAAGATTGTTACTTTAAAGATGTTACAAAGTATGCCCAAAAATACCACCACATGACAGTAAAGGTTAGAATAACGCCAAACATTAACATGATGCTAGCAAACCTATCCCGCAGCGACGACCAAAATGTCGAATGGTACGATGAACTAGACTCTTTTTTAACCGAAGTAAGAAATGAGATTGTTAATATGAATAATAATGATTTAAAAAACTTTGAAAAGTACAAGCATATGCTAACTATGAAGTACAAAGATGCAGATGTTTGGTTAGCTATGGATTGCACTAGCGAAGATTCTCTTCACATATTTACACCACAGGAGTATTAAATGCCACTATATGAAGTTACAGTAATAGAAAAAATGATTTATGACTACACAAAAGATGTTGAAGTAGAAGCAGATAACGAAGATGAGGCAGAAACGCTAGCACTTAAAAAAGCACACGAAAATGATAACAATTGGAACAGAGAAAATGAAGAAATGGAAGATAGAGAGTTTAAAGTAAATGAAATAGAGGAGTATTAAATGAATAAAAAACTAAAAATAGAATGTTCTATTTGTAAAGAAAAAATAGAAGATATAGACTCACACAATTCTGAGCCAATTAACAATGGAAGATGCTGTGCTGATTGTAATTGGACAAAGGTAATACCGAAAAGATTAAATCAATTTTTTAAAACTTCAGAATAAAAAGAGGGAGGGAGCGCCAACCGAAGCTAGCACTCCCCTGTTCAACATGAGAGGAGAGGATGTGAACATATTTTGAAAGAGTCCCAAATTATGAAATTATTTAGAAACAAAACAATAGTTATTTAAATAATAAAAAAGGAAAAAACACTATGAATAAACATGTAGAGTTGTGTATATTAGATAAATATGAAGAATTTACAATTCCAAGCATTAATATAAAAGGCGTTCTATTAAACCATGGGATTGGAAGCGTCTCAGTAATGTACTTAAATGATAGGATTGAGAATAAGATGAGTACATTAGTTTCGTACAAAAATAGAAAGACAACTATTTCACCACAAACAAAGGTAATTAGAAGTGGAAAAATTAATAGTAAATTTCAACAAGAAACCGAAAAGTTTGAAGAATAAAAAAAGCGTAGTTTCTCTTCTTGAAAGAAAAGGAATCAAGTTTGAATGGGAAAAAGAAAAAGTTTCCAAAACAAATTGGTGCGCAAAATGTGGCTCAATAGCTTACAACAATGACGATTGCGATATTTGTATTCGCAGTAATATTGGCGAAGTTTTTTACGAATAAATTTGTAGCGTATTAATTCAATAGTTGTTTATTGTGAAGTATTGGGTTCATGGCATTGTTTCCCAATTCTTATACTCGTTAGTGCGCTACAAAAAACTTAACAAAAAGAGGAATGATGAATAATAAAAAAAAGGTTTTAGCAATTTACCTTAGTCCAGAATTGCACCAAGAGATTACAGGGTTAGCAAAATACGAACATAGGTCACTAAGCGGTCAAGTTAGCTACATGCTGACTAAGCACTTAACCAATATGAAAATGACAGGCACACTGACTGTTAATGGGAGTGATAATTCTGGTCTTAAATTTTCAACTGTAGATTAAAAAAAAAGGAGAGGGAACATGCCTGTACCAATACATGGAAAGCAATACGCTACTGTAAACGAGAGGATACAAGAGCTACACGAAGATTACAAAGGAAGTAGTTCTGTGATTACTGAAATCGTACCATCTGAGAATGGGATAATTAGAGTAAAAGCTACAATTACTTTAACGGAAAGAATCGAAGGCTTAGAATCAAGCACTAACACCTTTACAGGTCACGCTGAAGAGATTATTGGCTCGACGATGATAAATAAAACTAGCGCACTTGAAAACGCAGAGACTAGTGCTGTCGGTAGAGCTTTAGCCTTTGCTGGATTTTCAACGGATGCTAGCATAGCGTCGGCAGATGAAGTTGCAAATGCAATAATAAATCAAAATTCGCTAAGTAGAACTGTAGAAAATCATAAACCAACAAATAAACCAGTAAATTTGCAAAAAGAAGTTTATGAGAATTGGGAAGACTATAGAGAAGACCCTATTGACTTTGGTAAGCATAAAGGAGAATGTTGGTCTGTCTTGCCTATGGGCTATTTATCTTGGCTAGCAGGTACAAAAAGTGAAAGCAATCCTAAGAACAATCAAATGGCAGTAATGGAGTTAGATTATAGAGAAAAGAAAGGAGATGATATTAAAGATAATCCTACTAGTAAAAACCCTATTGTTATTGATAAAGTTGAGGATTTAAAATCTATTATAGCTGAAAATACAGAGGAGATATTCGGATGAAGTATAAACAAAAAAAGATAGACAAGTTATCTATGAGACATTCATATCTTAAAAGTATGGTTGAGAAATCTACTCCAAAGAAAAAAGAAGAAGGCAAAACAATCATAGGTAGTAACGGAAAAGTTGTTGGAGTCGTGATGAAAGATACCTTACATAAAAGAGTAAACTCTAGCAAGCACTTTTTAAGAAAACCACCGGCAATTGCTTTTGATAAAGACTGTATAGAAAAAGCCAAGAAATTAGGTGCTATTAAAATAATGGTTCACGACTTAGATACAAAGAAGAGATTCATGGCAAACTATAAAGAGTTTGAAAGGCATGCGATTAAATTAAATCGAGGGTTTGGAGAGCAGTTAGCACTTCCAATTTCTATGTGGAATATATTAGACCCGAATCAACTAGCTTTATCACTAAGCTAGATTAACAAAACATTAGGGCGATTGGCAACTAAACAGGTTAACTGGTTGGCAAATTAGTTGTGCTTTCTTTTATGTCGATTGCCCTAAAACTTTAAGGATGTAAATACATGGGTAGAAGTCAAAAACAAAAAGGAAATAGAATTGAAAGAAAGATTGTAAAAATCTTACAAGAAAATGGATTCATAGCTAAAAGAACGTGGGGAAGTAGTGGGCGGAGCATGGGTTTAGACGACGAAGTAGATATAGTGCTAGCACCGACACCTGAAGCAAAAGACTTATATCTACAAGTAAAGGGTAGAAGGAAACTCGCAGCTTACATAAAACCAAAAGAAGATATTATTCACGCTCAAGTGCTAGTTCAAGACAGGGAAGAACCCTTGGTCGTAATGTCTTTTGATAAATACATGGAGTATCTTAAATTAAAAAATGACAAAGAAACAACTTGAAGAGAAATTAGAGAAAATAACAAACTCTCTACAGCAAGCGAATGAAGTTATTACTTTTGTTTTTAACGTAACAAGTTTATGGAAAAAAAAAGACATAGGTAATTACAGGGCAATTAAAACTATAAATGAAATGTTTGTAATAAAGGAAAAAAAGAATGAAAAAAAGCCTTGACCCAACAATAATGCAAAGTAAAACTACAGGAAAAATATGTGAACTAGTGCATGATATGCAAAAAGAAATAAAAAGACTGTCTTTATCTAACGATAGAGCAAACGACAATACAAGAGTCATATTAAAATTATCTGCTTTTTTGCTAAAGACTAGAGCGAGTGAACTTGCTAGAGTGGGAAACTACAAAAGAAATAAAGAGTTTTTTGATTGTGGAATATAAAGGAAAAAAAATAGAAATAGGAGATTCTGTTCAGTTTGTAACAGGATTAAATAGTCATGGAGAAAATAACTACGGCAACGGAATTGTAAAGTCTTTTAGCGGAGATTTTGAATCAATGTATGTCCATGTAAATCTTCAGCAAAAAACACCAAAATACACAGTTGTTAGATATGAGGAGATAATTAATGTTATTGGGAAAGAAAGAGAATAAAAGTCCGGCATTTCAATTTTACGCAAGAGATTTCTTAGCTGACATAAACGTACAGCTTATGAACATGGAGCAAAGAGGAATGTATATTACACTTCTATCTTATGCGTGGCTTGAAAGAGGTATCCCTAACGATTCAAGAAAACTAAAACTATTATGTAATAACCCCGGGAACTTTGAGGAACTTATAATAGATGTGCTAGCTTGCTTTGAAGAGTCTGACGGGAAACTGTATAATAAAAGGATGGAATCTATTAGAGCAGAGCAAGTAGAAAGAAAAGAAAAAGCGAGTGAAGCGGGCAAGATAGGAGCGAAGAAAAGATGGCAATCGCATAGCGACCCTAGTGCGACCGCATTACCATCGGATAACTCTGCTACTGCTACTGCTACTGCTACTGCTAGTAAGAAAGGACCGATTTACAAAGATGTTGTTGCTCAATATAATCATATACTTGGTGATACTTTACCACAGGCTAAATCTATAAATTCAAAAAGAAAGAGTCTAATACGCTCTATATGGAAAGATAACCCTGACACCGCGTACTTTATCGACTTATTTTCTAAAGTGAAGGATATACCCTTTTTAATGGGCGATAACGATAAGGGTTGGATGGCTGACCTAGACTTTATATTAAGACCAGATAAGGTTACTAAGATAATGGAAGGTTCTTACAAGTCTAACAGTAACAAGAAAAGTGGGAACAACAATAAGTTCGATAACAAGTATAGAGATGAAGAGAAAAAAATAACATATACATGTCCAAAACATACTGATGTTAATAAGATGGGAATTAAGAATCTTCATACATACTGTCCTAAGTGTAGAACACAATTAGTTGAAAAAGATTCGTTAACTTATACTAATACAATCTCAAAAGCAATGATATCTTAAAGCTAGTTCAAAGACCTGCTGCGCCTGGGTTCCCTGGTTAGCTAGCAAGTTTTAAAGCTTCAGAAAACTTATCTATATTACCTTTCCCTCCAGCATTATAATTCTTTAACCAATAGTGCGCTTGACCATCTAAGTCATCAACTCTTGGTAGCTTAGTTGGTACGCGCCTATACACAAGCCTTGACATGCAGATAGCAAAAGCAATGTTATTTGTTAATAGTCTTACGCATTCTTGTTTTGTGGGAATAGATTGTTTATATTTTTCATTAAGTTCGCAAACATCTATAACGTCATACCAAGTAGATTTTCTATATTTTAAATAATTCTCAAATATATCATAGCAAGTATTAGGCTCTACTTGAAAGTATGACCTAGCTATTTTACTAGGATACTGCATTAGCGCGCGATAGCCGGATTCTACCAAACCAGTATTAAAAACCATTAAGCTAGCTTCTGGAGAATACATACTTATTCTTTTAAGTGTATCGTCTATAATTTCTTGAATATCTCTATGTAGATTTCCTAGTAAGTTTTTTTTCTTCTTTAAGTTTCCGCTTGTAGATTTTGATTTCATTTGATTTTTTCTTTCGTAATTGTTTTTTAGCTTTAGCTTTTCTATTAGGCATTTAATCCAATTCCTTAGCTTCATAAACCTTACCCCTGTAAATAGACCTACCTTCATAAATTCCAACTGTGTCTACTTGGAAGTTTTCATCATCATACTCTACCACTCCAAATCCTTGCTGCCAATTATGTCTAGCACTACCACTAGGAACAATTCCGTCTATTCTTGCAATGGTACCTAATGATACCGCTTGGTATATTTTTGGTCTACCTTGTGTCCATATTGTTTTATGAGCCATTTCAAGGCGATGAATATGACCAAATATAGTGCTAATTCTAGCGTCGTCTAAAGCTTTAGTTACAGACTGACCACTTTTAGCACCAACTTTATGTCCGTGGATACATACAAGATTGTTATTTATGTAAAATTCTCCACTTGGATAATTACCAACATATTTTATATCCATATCAGCTAATCCTAATAAAAAAGGAATAGAAACAACAGGAGGAACGTCTGGCTTGTTCGCTGGTCTAATTCCATACGCGTGCATTGTATTTTTTATAATATAATCTGTCATTCTTTTTTCGTGATTACCTTCAATGTAAACCATCTCTTTACAGTAAGGTCTAACTTCAGCTAACCAACTAGCCAGCCAATCTAAGCTAGCTTGAGTAGTAAACGAGAATTCAGGAGAATGCATAAAGTGAGTCGACCAGTCAGGTAAGTCTAGCATGTCTCCTAATAAAATAACCCTATTAGGTCTCAAGTCTTTAATCACTTCAGTAATTATGTCAAAAGCTTTAAGGTCGTGTAAAGGGTCCATATATCCTGTTTGCAAGTCTCTTTTAAAGCCTACTTGAGAATCCGGAACTACTACATCTAAATTGCCCTTATTTTTTACGGGACTAGCGCTATATTTTGCTAGCCTACCAACAACAGCCCCTCTTACAGTTGGGAACTCAAATTTAACAGGAGTTTTTCTTATTAAAGTTGTTTTAGCTTGGTAGTTTTTATGAGTATTCCAATAAACTTTTCCATCAATTTCTTCTTTAGCAGAAACATCCCATTGATTAACTTTAAAATTAGTTGCCTCCCATATGTCTGTATCAATATTAAATTTTTCTAAAAGACTTTGAAGGGTTGGAGCTTTGTCTTCGTCAAACTTTCCTTCTATAGTAGCGTAGTTGTCTTCTTCTGAAAAAGTTGCAGAGTTTATTTCTTTTGCAAAAGGTTTTTCAACTTCACGAGGCAAATCTAATACAATATATCCAGACCTAAGCTGTTTTCTTACCATATCCTTTGTTCTCAAATAACCAAATTCTTCGGTTAAAGTTTCAGCAGTATCTTTGTATGTTTTTCCGTCCTCTAGTAAGCGTTTAGCTCTTATTCGCTCTGCCTCTGTCCAAGAGCGTGCTTTATTCATATAACTTAAAAGTTTTCTTCAATAAATGGCTTGACTACCATCTCCCAAGCTTCGTCATCTTTTTCGGACTTAGAAGCTCCAACAGCCCAATCGCCTACCATTATTAACAATTTTTTCATTCCGTGTTTTTTAACCAATCTTCCTATTACTCTCTTTAACATTATTTTTTCCCTATTGTTTTTTTAATAGTGTTCCATACTACGTCAAGTAAAATGTCGTCTGCTTTTGTAGGACTTAGCTTTACTAGCTTTTCACAAACCATAAAACCAAGCAGCATCCACTCCCAATTCATCGCTAGCCAATCAGCCATGATTCCTCCATTCTTTTATTTTAATAAGTAAGGTAAATATACCAATAAAGACACCAACTATCATACCCAAAAATTGTATGATTGGCGACAAGTAATTCATTAACGGCAATGCGCAACCTCCGAAGCTTGATACTATTCCTAGTATCGGATATTTTTGTAAAATATTTTCCACAGTATTTAACTTAACTTTTCTTTTCTGTAACATGGCTTTTTTGAACCTTAAAAACTGCTGTTAAGCTAGCGCCTCTATGCGGTTTAAATTTGCCAGAATATCTCATTAACTTATAAAACTTACCTTTTTTCATCCAATGATGTCCCGCTGGAGCTTTTAATCTTTTAGTAAGCATAGCCTTTTTTCTTTTTAATAATCTTGGATACTTTCAGTTTACGTTCTAGCACACTTTTTTTAGTTTTTGGAGCTGTTTTCCTAGCCGCTTTACTTTTAGTACCTTTTCCTTTTTTCATCGTTTTACTGCTTTCTTTAACATAGGCTTTTTATTAATAAGCTCATTTTTATGCTGAGGACTCATTGTTTTCCATCTTGCTCCAAGTTTTTTCTTAAGAGTTTCTTCTCTTTTTTTGCGAGCAACTGGACTTAAT
>TARA_R100001369_G_scaffold19290_2_pt1 | contig 13499 bp, 13 predicted proteins | sample TARA_R100001369 | Tara Oceans TARA_R100001369 (sample SAMEA2621528) | marine metagenome | biome: marine biome (ENVO:00000447); feature: surface water layer (ENVO:00002042); material: "saline water (ENVO:00002010), including plankton (ENVO:xxxxxxxx)" | depth 5 m | reverse complement strand
CAACGCTCTTTGGTCTGGCGGTGTTGGCGGTCATTTAGCTAAAGGTGCTTTAATTCAACTTGAAGCTACTTTGAGTGGTATAAAAAGAAGAGCAGAAGCTTTAAAAGATGGCATAGGCTACGGTCCTCAAGGTGATACTAAGTTTACAGATATGCTTGTTAATCACGAAAGAAATGCAGAAGAAATAAGAAAACAAAGAATGTTTGAAGCAGAAGATAGAATAACTGCTAACCTTACTTCTCCTGCTTTTAGACGCAGAGGATTACCTTCTTTTATAACTTTAAGAAAAGCTGCAAGTCTTGCTGAATCCAGAAAGGGTACAGGTATTTACAATAAAATAACAAGTAAGTCTAAAACAAATTTAGTTGAAGTTCTTAAAGTTAATAATTTAGAACCAAAGAAATTTAACTCTTATAATCCAGATCAACAAAAATCTATAAGAAAAGCTTTACTTTCAGGACTTATGTCAGGCCCATACAACATGAATACTGAAAATATGATGAGTTCTGAGGGTATTCCTGCAAACAATGTAACAATGTTTAATGATCTTTCTAAATCAAGAAATTTAGGTGATCTTTTTAACAAAGCAATAAAGAAAAGTGCAACTTCTGAAGAATCTAGAATTGTAATGAATGCTCTTGAAGATATGTTTGACCACATGATAACAAAAGGTACTTAATAATGGGAAGTCTTACCGTTTTAAACAATCATAAGCAAAAGAATAAACAGTCTTCTAATATGGATGACGTTACAATTTCGTTTCCTAATTTAGAAAATAAAGCTACAAAAGAGTTATTTGCAGAAGAATACAAAGATGTAAAAGATTTTTCATCAGGAGCCTTAAAAGATTCTAGTGTTTCTGTTGATCCTTCTGAAAGAAGTCGAATAGAGTTATCTGCGGATGAACTAAAGTTTATGACATCTCCTAGACAATCTGATAAAGGCCCAAGCGTACCTTTTGCAAATCTTGAAACCAGTGATAATAATAGTATAGAACTGTCTTCAAAAGAAGTAGATCAATTTACAGAAGGAGAACCTTCGTTTATTGATGAAGCAATGGATGCAACAGCAGAGTACTTTAGTCCTAAAAAAGCTTTAAAGTATCTTGAAAACAGACCTTACTATGGAGCAGAAAGAACAGTAGGTATTCCTGCACACGGTCTTGTCAGGGGTGTAGCAGGATTTATGTGGTTGGGAGATGCAGCATTAACATACACTGCTGGAACTTTAGAAAATGTAGGAAGAGCTGCCGCTAATTCTTTTGGTTTTGGAGAAGGTTGGGTAGATTACGATAAAACGTGGTTTGGTAATAATGCTCTTGGTGAAGCAAACATACATCTTAAAGATCTTACACGTTACATGCAAAAGAATTTAGACATTAACGATAAAAATGTAGCTGAAAATGCAGCTATGTATATTCCTGAATTTTTAGTTTCACTAGGCCCAGCACCACTTATTAAATCAGTTGTTCAAGTTGGTAAAACTGTTGGTCAAGAAGTTGTAGGAGCTTTTGTTGGATCTAAAAATATTCTTAAAAAGGTCGGTAGTAATATAAAAAGTGCTGATAGTGTACAGAAAACTATAGTTATAAATGCTAATAGATCTACGCCTACTAAGGAGGTATCTACAGTTAGAGAACAAGTTGTTTTACAAGAAAAACTAGCCCCTGATCGTATAAAATTAGCTCAAGCTGTAGGTGGTCAAAAAATAGCAGCACTAGGAGGAGCAGCAACTCCAAACGCTTCGCTTAACATTTTAAAAATTGAAGCTAGAATAAACGGAAAACTATCTCAACTGTCTGAAGATTTAATAAATAACATTAAAATTGGAAGTAGTCATCGTTTAAAATTTGAAAGAACTGGTGGAACAGGATGGAGCAAATATAGAATTACTATTCCTCAAAAAGATGAAGTTGTAACGTTAAGTACTAAAAATTATATAGGTCGTGATCCAGTAAACAATCTTCCAATTTATCAAGATAAAGTACTTATTAAAAAATTTCCTCATGATCCTGTAGCTTTTAAAAAGAACTACGCTCAAATACAATACACTGAAGTTGCAATGGGTGTAGGTGTTGCAGTTGCAGCTACTGAAGAGATGTTAAAAGGAACAGGATTAGAAAATTATAAATTTCTTGGAGGATTTCTTGGAGCTTTTGTAACACCTTCAGCTACAGCTACTGCTGTTGAGAAAATAGTAGGTGCGGTATCTAGTTTTGCTCAAACAAAAAAACCTTTTGCAAATATTCCTGTTATGGGAATGCTTGGTAAAGTTCCAGGAACAGATAGAGATATGAATCTCGGTTTCCCTGCTATTCTTATGGCAGGTGCTGTTCTTTTTCATAAAGGTAGAGAAGCTGCACAAGGATCAACTAAAAGTGGAGAAGACGTAGTAAGATCTTTAGTAGACAGCGATGAATTTTTTGATGGAGCTTTTGTTCAAAGAATAGTAGCTGCTTCTGCAGGTATACCTTTTTATAGAGCGTTACTTCCTAGAAAAATATTTGAAAGAAAAGGTAAACCCGAAAGCGGAATAGATATAGGCGGTCTTGACAACATCAAACCTTTAAAAGACACAACGGGTGAAATCATATATCGTGTAAACGCAGCAGGTGAAAAAGTTCCACAAACTGAACTTTCTGCTGCACTTGCTTTAAGAGATCAAAACGTAAGAGCTTTAGCACGGTTTGCAGCTTTAATGGAAGATCAATTAGATCCTTCTGATTTAAAAAAGATAAAAGATTTATACTTGGAATCTAATAAACTTTATTCAAAATTAGCTGAAATGAAAGCAGAAAATGGTTTTGAGTTGTTCAACTTTGCTATAGAACAAATAAACCTTGCCATTATAAATCAAAACATGGCGGGTATGATGACAAAATCAATTTCAGATGTTGGATACAGAGCTAAATTATTTGGAGGATCTAAAATAGCGAGTGCTTTTGAATCAGGTGCAATTTATAACATGCTTCTTACGCAAACAAAACAAGTAGATTCTAATTTAAACTTTGTAAAAGAAGCTATGACAGAACTTACTGGTACATATCCACAACTTCAAACTCAATTTCAAACGTTTTTTGAAAACGTTAAACAAGTTACTAATGGAGTAAATAAACAAAAAGAACATTTACGTAACTATGCTACGAAGTTTGCAGGGGACACAAAAACAGCTTTGGATATAGATGATCAAGTGTTACTGAGCGAGATTCAACATCAAGCCAAAGGAGATGGAAACGGATTAGGTATTACTGCAAAATTTGGAAAAAATGAGCAAGAAAGAGTAGTTAGTAAACAGAATCACGCTGACTCTTTTAGATCCATTTTAATTCAAGGAAGAGATAAATTAAACAAAACTAAAAACGATGCTTATGATGAAGTTAAAAATAATCCTACTTCTGAAACAGCCTTAAAACTTCAAGAAAATACTTCTTCTACTGTTTTTATACAACAATTAGAAAAAAGCAATAAATTTAGAAAAATTAATATATCAACGAGTTCAGATTCAGGTATGAATTTAGAAACTATTATCCAAGGTTGGAAAGAGTATGGAGGAATACAAAGTTCTCAAGATTTTGTTGGAAGTATAGCATCTTACAGTAAATGGAAATCTTTACAAAAAGAAGAGTTTCCTGCATTAGAAGCAAGAATGAAGATGTTAGCTCAAGAACAGTCCAAAGGAAATTTAAACGTAGCTCTTCCAGAAACAAAATTTAAATTAGGAGAAGTAACTAAAGACATAGGGTATGCAACAGATGACGTAGGAGGTGTAGATTTAGCTAGGACTCTTCAAGAAATTGATGACTACGCTGCAGATATACTGCCTAATAATTTACCTTTAGCTAAAGAAATATATTTAAGAAGATTATTGTCTTTACTAAAAAGCAATGACAGTCCAGAAATAGGTATGGTAAATAGTAAAACGTTGTTAGATGCACGAATACCGTCTGTTATGCCCATTAAAGATCTTATTTCACTACAAAGTTCTTTGAGTACTTATGTGCATAAAAACATAGCTACAGAAAAAGGAGTAAATTTAATACCTTCTAAGCAATCTATAGACCAGATTTTAATTGAAAATGGTGTGAAAGAAGGCAAAATAGCTTCTGATTTACATGTTCTTTTAAAAGGAAGTTACGATAATAAAATTATGGATTTTTTAACGACACCGCATGGTGATGGTAAACACACAAAAAGTTCTTTTGAGTTATTCAACACTTTTCTTAGCAAACCTTCTGAAGAATTAATTCCTATTCTTGATAAAATGTCCAGTTCTTTTAAAGACATTAGGGGAGTTAAACAAAACGTAAATAAAAATGTTAAAGAAGAAATACAAAATCATCTTGATGATCAAATAGCTTTTAATCTTGTAGAAAACCACCAGTTTGTCCTAAAACATTTTGATAACATAACACAACTTAATAAAGCAGGTTACGTTTCTAAACAAACATATAATGTTGTAAAAAAGTTTGTAAACCGTAAAGAAGAAACTCGTATACATAAAGATCTTTTAAAAGATTTTGATAAAGTATCAGAAAGCTTTTTATCAAGAGTAAGTACAACAATAAAACAAGTAGAAGATGCACAGAAAAAAAGCATTTTAGGAGATCTTGAAAATGTAAAGGATCTTGGAAAAGTATATGATTTTTTTCTAGCGAACAGAATTAACATTGCATCTAAACCTAAAATAGATATAGACAGTACAAAAAACTTTTCAGGTATAGAAGCAGATCAACAAGAAATGTTAAAGATAGTAAACACTCTTGATAAAAGAAAAAATATAGAGGATTTAATTAAAGCTCATCCAGATATAGACCTAAGTAGTAAACAGTTTAAAGAAGCTGTTGAACAACTTAATCCTCAACACATACGTGAGATACAAGGCACTCGTATAGATACTGTGCTAGAAACAGTGTTTGGAATAAAACCTGGAACGGCTGCAAAAGATGTTACTCAATCTCAAAAAGACAATTTAGAAAGTCTTATAAAGTTGATGGTAACTGAAGCAAGTGAAAGATCTATTAAAGTAACTAATATAAGACAAAGTGCTTTTGGTAAGAGTGTAGAATACGACCCTAAAATATCTAGAAGTGGTAGTGCTAAAGCAGAACGTATGTATAAACAGGAAGTCAATGACACGTTTTTTGGACTATCTTCAGACATTGATATAAAGCAGTTTGGAGAATCTATGGTTGAACTTTCTCCGTTATTCGATAGAGTGTTTCAATACGTAGGTAAAAATAAAATAGAAGACAACTTAAATTCTTTATTTAGAGCTGCGATTGTTATGAAAGCACAAGGTCCAGATGTGCAAGTTGCAATGGCTAAGTTAGGTAGTCTTAATTACAAACTAACTGCTCCTGCTGCTTTGTCTCGTATTTACGCAGGAATGAGAGGAGTTGTTAGCTGGAGATATCTTGCTTCTGAACAACTTATTAGAGAACATCAAGCTTCAAAAGCTAGAATTCTTGCATCTATTTTTACTGATCCTACTTTTGCTAGAAACTTATCAGATTTTTTAGAAGGACAAAAAATAACCAAAGAACAGTCTGAACAAATAAGAAAACATATAGTAAGAATGACAGGGGGTAAACTTGTGTATTACAATGAAGATAACGCTGGCTATGCTTCAATGCTGTATGATGATGAGATAAGTGATAAACAACTTCTTGAAGGATTTACAAACGGTGTAGCAGAATACTTAAATAAAAAAGCAAGTTTTATAAGAACAGATGATAGTTATTCAGAACCTCCTAAACGTGATAAAAACAGCACAGAAAGAAATGCCAACGTAACTGCAGAAGACATATATTAACAAAAGCACGGAATAAACCAATGATAGGAATACTCAGCGCACTGTTACCAGTAGCATCTACTATACTGGATCGTGTTATACCAGACAAGAATGCTGCACAAAAAGCCAAGTTAGCAATGGAAAGAGAGCTAACAACAGCCTTTAACAGCGCTAACCTTGCACAGATAGAAACAAACAAGATACAAGCGGCTCACCCCAGTATCTTTGTAAGTGGTGCTAGACCTGCGATTATGTGGATATGTGCTTTTGGGCTGGGATGGCAGTTTGTGTTTCAACCTGTAGCTGTGTGGGCAATGGCTGTATCAGGTGTAGATGTAATACTACCTATCATTGAAACAGAAGGTCTCATGACTCTTACTATGTCGCTACTAGGTCTTGGTGGAATGCGTAGTTTTGAAAAGTCTAAAGGTATTCAAAGAAATAACATGAAGAAGTTAAAGTAACTTGTTGACTTCTTCTCTGTAGACATCTGTTAAGTTCTTTAAACGTTTTATAAATCCATAAAGAATCTCTGTATTCTCGTACTCAGGTAACTTAGAATCCATTGTTTTCTTAAATTCATCGGCGGTAATGTGACTGTAAACCAGTTCAACACTACCGTCTTTTTTTAGTTCTACGTCTACACCAGATAGTTTTATCACTTTTAAATCACTCATATGTCTACTACTTCACAGACTCCTGCACTGCAAGCTAGTTCTTGAGAAGCCTTTGTGTTATCCTCTTTTTCATAGTTATCAAACTCTTTCCAATCAATAGACGAAGGCATATCAGCACACAGTTTCTTGTACTCTTCTTTTGTGCTATCCTGATACGGTGCTTGTCTGTAGCTGTGATCAGAAAAGGGAAGAAAACTGATGCCACTTAAACTGTCGAAGTTATCGTAGCACCAGCTTCCCACCTTAATCCATTCATGCTCTTTAACGCTTACCGTTACAGAAGGTTTATGCTCACACCAATGGTCGCTAAACCGCTTCCATACGTGTAGTTGCTCCAGAGCCGTCATGTCAGTCCGACAGATTGCAGCATCAGGTGATTTGAAAGGAAAGGAAAAAACCACCGTATTGCTAGGACTGTTAAAATCAGGTTCACTTGGAATGTTTTGATTCATCAAGAATTGAGTTAACGAATCTTTAACATCCCCACGCACAGTTCTTACATAGTACGGAGCGTGTCGAGCATGAATGCCACTGGCAGAGTCGGTGAGTTGGCTGACCGTACCAGAGGGTTTAACACAAGTTGTAGCTGTTGACTGAGGAATGCCAAGAGTTTTTGACCACTTCTTGTTAGTAGCTATCACTGTATCTTTTAACAGTTTTAGCGTCTTCTCGGAATCGGATCTATGTAGTATTGTGCAATCCATAATTCCTGTCAAGGACACGCCAAGTAACCGTTCCTCTTCGGTGTTACTACGCCAGCGTGTTCTAAGATATTTAAAGTCTGTGAGTGTTGCTTGTAATGTACCAAGTATAGAAGCAAGCTCTGCTTTTCTCTGTAGTGTCTTAACAGTATCATCTGCTCTGCATACAACTTCAGACAGATTGCAGAATTGATTAGGACGTAGAATAATCTCACTACAAGGATTAGTTCCAAAGTCACCATGTTCTTCTCTTCGGCCATTGCTTGTTGCCTTGTTAGTAGCGGCTACTCTGTTAAATATTCCACGCTCTCCAGATTTACTCTCGTACAACGAAAGCCATTCCTTCATGAAAGAAGACGGATCAGGAGTTTCTGTATACGCAACTGAATTGTTTGATAATGCTCTATGAGGATACATATGCCACCAATCACCAGATTTAGCAGAACGCATACGATCATCAGTAAGATTACTAAGAGAAAGAAGAGCAGAACGCCTAACGCCTCCAACAACCACCACTTCGCCTGTTTTACATACGAGATCATGACACTCAATAGACGTAAGTTTTCTTCCATGTGCATTTTTAAACATTCCTATCGCGAACTCAAACAAGTCCTGTAGTGGTTCAGGTCCAGAAGCGCGACCACCAAAGGTCTTTAAACGTTCTCCTGCAGGTCTTACCTTGGAGAAGTCTAGTTTAGGTACTCTGTTACTGTACAAGAATCCAATAAGATCTTTAAAACTTCTTGCCCAGCCTTCCTTAGAATCAGCAACACTTATAACGTCTTCTGTGTCTTCAAACGGTTGATCAGGTATAGTAGGAAGGCTGTTAATATACTGTCGCTCTACAGAGAATCCTACTCCTGTACCGTTCATAAGAATATACAGTACTTCATCAAAAGCTTTAGGACTGTCTATAGGTATGTACGAACAGTTGTACCCTGCAATGTTCTCTCTTTTTAGAGCTGGCCCTGCAGTCATAAGAGAGCGCATAGAAGGCATAACCTGTAGCTGTAAAATTGCTAACTTGACCTGCTTGATAGTATCATCTTTGGACAGGTCTACGTCTGTCGTGTACTTTACGTGATCGACCATGAAGTTAAAGAACCTTGAAACAGTCTCAGGCCATGTCTCTCTACGATTTTCTTCATCAACCCAACGAGCATAGCGGCTCTTGTGTATAAACTTTTGGTAATCTGTCGGTAACTCACTCATCAATCTTTTCCTCTAATCTTTTTAAGTACCACAGCCCTTTGGCTATGTCTTGTTTTGGTTTTCCTTTGTGCTTGTAGCGAATTATGTATTTCATGGCGTTTCCTTTGAGGTAGCCTTGAAACTCATCTGAAGTCATAGACATTTCTATCAGGTCTATAGCTTCTATGTCAAGCATGTTATAGTGTGCTGGACTATTTACTACATCTTCTTCCTTTTTTTTGTTCTCGTGTTCTTTAGGTTCCAGTTTTACGGATACAAAAGCTTTTCCTAAAGATTTTTTTACTACATCGTTACTCATCTTCTTCACCTTGGTCTTCTTCAGGTCTGTAGCTATCTAGTGATACAACGTTACCGCCTACCTTTCTATCGTCTCTTTCAAGAGCCTGATACCCTAAGTCTAGTAAACTTTCTACATCGTTGCTTATAATGTCTGTAAGACCTCTTCCTATTACTTGACATATGTTGGGTTCTGTTTTTGGATCGTTAGCAGTTGTGTCAAGACAGAACATAGAGAACGTTTCAGTATCTTCTTTGTTAAGCTCAAGAACAAGATAGACCCTATTATCTTTTAATAGTTTCTTTTCTTCTTGAAGTATCTCATTTATTCGGTCTTCATCCATGCTCTTGGCACTTCCCCTTCTGCGTATTTGAATCCGTGTTTGTCACACCAACCAGCATACGTTGTTTTTGATCCTGTGTAAAGTTTATTTTTACAGTTTTGAAAAATAAATCGAATGTCAAGATCAGGATGTTGTTCCTTGATACGCTTATGTTTTGCTCTGTCAGCTTCTGTAAAACGTCCCTTAGTTTCTATTAAGATGTCGTAGTCTTTTAAGTAGAAGTCGGGGTTGTAGGTACGTTCCTTTGGAGTGTACTTTATCTTTACGGTTTCATACTCGTACTTGATCTTGTTTCTGTCAAGAAATATTGCAAAGTTGCTTTCAAAGTTTGATCTAAAGCGTTTCATGTTGTTCCTTTTTGTCTAAGTAGAATATTAAACTCAGAGTCAGGGTTTGAATGTTCAATTCTGTGACAGTTAGCACATAGTAAAATACACTTTTTAAGTTCAGTTTCTATACGTTCCCAAGCTTTTCTCATGAAATCTGACCCTCCTTTTATACCTTTACCTTTATTAAAAGGATCAGTGTGATGGAAATCGTAGATAGAAGTATATTCAGATTCTAATTCACACCTTACACATTTACCACCTAATAAGGTAATTGCTCTTTTCTTTTTAAGTAATCGTCTAGCTTTATCTCTATCATTTTTTGCAACCTTGTATAATTCGGTGTATTGCTTTTGGTATTCAACTTTTGATAGTCCTTTAGATAACCCTGAAGACTTACTTTTAGTTTCTTTAAAATACGTATTACGTTTCGTAAGAACTGTGCCATTAATACTTGTTTTCAATTAAAGTCCTTCTAGTTTGATAGGGCTGTGTCGTGTGTAGAATCTTGACAGCGTAAAAGAAACGTGTTTCCACACTTCAACAGAGTGTTCTTTTATTCTGTTTATTGAGAAGTCATCATGATCCAATGATTCTCTACAGAGGACACCGTATACTCTTTCACGGTTACCACCTAAAACCTTCATAATCTTATCATACGAGTCTGTAAATTCATTCTTAAAGGCATCTAACTCTGAGTCCTTCCAAAAAGACTCTGGAGATGTTCCACCGTGTTTCTTTATAACAATTGGAAGAGCATTAGACATAGCTCGAAACCTATGATTAACATCAGGATCTCCTATTCTTTTGCGGTGATCAGCATAGACAAACAACACGTTTTTGTTATCAGCTATGTCAGCGTCACTCAGTTTATAGATAGATATGAGAGGCATGGCTCTTCAACTCCTCTGTCACGATCCACATAAATTAAATCAATTTTTAGTCCGTATTTTTCTAATAATATATCATTAAGTTTCTTTTGTCTTTTGTTTAGAACTTTGTGAATTTTTGTATTATCTAAATTTCTTCTAGTAGTAGTTTTGACTTCTATAAAATGAATGTCTCCTTTTATTGGATGAACTGCTATAAAATCTATAGGGCTTTGTCGACTTTCTGGATAAACTTGATAACCTTTCTTCATAAACCATACTTGAGCTTGTAACTCAGAACACTTACCTAGAGCATGTCTTTTTCCTACTTCCTCTGTCATATCTTTTTTAATTGTCAAACCTACTCACCTTCTTTGCAAGGTCTAGCAGTAGTAACAGGCCCAAGTACACCATCCTTGTCTAGTTGTTTCCACCAGATGTACTGACCTACGACTCTGTCTCCTGCCATATCAAAAGCATAAGAACCCTTGCTAGGTGTTTCAGTAACTACGTGACACCCTATCCAGACATAACCTGTACCTTCGTTTGCCGCCCTTTGTCCAGCAGAACACGCTGACAATACCAAAAGTACTAGAATACTACAAATCTTTCTCATCACTATCTCCTTCTTCTGTAAGTTCAAGGTCACGTTCTCTCATACGACCATCTTCAAAATCGTAGAATAGTTTTGCACTGAGTCCTGTAAGACCAGAAAATCTATTCTTAATAATCCTTATATACGTTGTGTGCCTCTCAAGTAAATCATCTGCTTGACCGTTACGTTCTAAGCCTATTACAATGTCACTCAGTTGACCAATACTTGCGGAACCTCTGAGATCAGATAACGAGGTATTGAGTCCTTCCTCGTGAGATTGTCCGTTAGATGGTCTACGTAGGTGCGACACAGTAATAAGACATATGTTAAGTTCTTGTACAACAGTCCGTAGCTTGGTCATGCACTCGTCTATTGTTCTACGCTCATCAAAGCTGTGTTCCTGTGAACTTACAAGAATACTAATATGATCTAAGACTATGTACTTACACTTCACAGCTTTAGCAAAGTAACGAATACGAGACAGTATGTTATCTATGCTGTTAGAGCCAAAGTGATCAAAGAAGAAGTAACGTCCAGACCCCACAGTGTCTTTGTAGGCTCTCTCGTACTCCTCGTTGGTGTATTCTGTAGTCGGGAGATGTAGTTGTTTACCCAGCTCAAGGCTCATCATGGCTTCGGCTGTGTTACGTACACTTTCCTCCATAAACATCATACCAATGTTATCGTCAGTGTTCTTGTAGATATGCTCAATGATCTCTCGAAGAAAGCTACTTTTACCTATGCCTGTACCAGCGCAGACTGTGATCAACTCGCCCATACGAATGCCGTAGGTCATCTTATTCATGCCTTCATACGGATAATTAACAGCAGTCTTTGCTGGACCTTCTTTTAGTTTGTCCCAAAGATCAGTACCTGCAATGATACCGTCTGGAGTGTATCTTTCAGCAGACCACCAGCAGTTGATGAAGTCATCAGTCTTATTTGCTATAAGATAATCGTTAGCGTCTTTCAGCTTGAGTTTCATTACTTTAGCTTTAGGCGCTAGTAACTCAGCTATCTTCTTGGAAGCTTCTTTTCCAGGTCTGTCGTTATCAAAGCACAGTATTATGTTTTCGTAGCCCATCAGAAACTCGAAAGAGTTCTCTATGTCTTTTACTGCACTACCTGCACCGTTCTTAATAGACACAACAGGCCACTTAGAACCCATCATCTCATAGGCTGCAAGAGCGTCTAGTTCTCCTTCACACAAGGTAATGTACTTACCTTCCTTGCGACAGGTGTTCTGACCAAACAACACAACGTCTGACCAATCACCTACCGTCTTGAAGCTCTTACCACCTTCAGGATCAGTCAGTCTTATCTTGTTAGCTATCCACTCACCATCTTCATTACAATAGGGATAGTAATGTTTATAACCGTTAGGAGATACAGTAACATCGTATACATCACACGTTTCTTTACTTATGTTACGATCAGCGATAGCGACAATATCACCTCTGCTGAGAAGATCTGCTCTCATAGGTATATTGTCTAGTAACTTCTCAACCACTAATTCATCGGATGCTGGATGATACGTGGTGCAAGAGAAGCATTTAGTACTGCCATCTTCATTAATAACAAGCGCGTTACTACTGCCGCATTCACTACAAGGTTGATGTGTCTTTTCATATGCCATTTATTTTCACCAATGCTGAAATTATACCGTTAATAAATATCGACAAAGCAACACTATTAATAACAAGTAAAGCTCTGTCATTCCACACAATAGCAACGTAAGTCCAACCCAAAGTACCTACAAGATGAAAGAATAAGTTATAAGGAAAAATGTTTTGGCTGGTAAACGTCATGCCTATCATCAAAACTATTGATGAAGCCCACTTAACGTACCATGTTATATCTCTTTCCCTTACTTCTTTCGTCATTAGATTATCATTTCTTCAACTCTAGGTGCTTTTTCAACATGTGTGAAATACCTTGGACCGTTGGCATACGAGAATGCTCTCAAGCCCTTTCCTTCGTTGGCATCTTGCCAACACTCAAATTTATAATCACAATAAAAACAATTTTTGTCAAGTATTTTGTTACCTTGAGTACCATCTAGCACCTCTTCGTAACATTTATCAGGAATCTGTTTACTTTTTACAAGTTTCTTTAGGTGATCAATTCTTTTTCCTGCGTCTATCATTGTCAACTCATCAAGCTCTAACATGGTCATGTCGGCATTGTTTTTGTTGTACGCAAGAAAGTAACCGTTATCACCACCCTCTGCTTGAATGTAACCACTTAGCTGTGCAACGTAGCCAAAAGGATCGTCTTCATGCAGTGTGTTATTTTTAAATTTTTTAAAAGCAAAGTCGGAAGCAGATTTAACATCTACCATGACACCGTCTATCTTACAGTCAATGTGTCCTTTGACACCATTCACCACAACTTCTTTTTGTCTGTCTGTTACACGATGACCTGCTTCTTGCACAAGTAATAACAGAAAAGACTCAACAAGGTTACCAAAGAAGAACTTTAATAGCGTCTGACCACCTAGCTCCTCCTGTGTTCCTTTGTTAATGTCGTACCACAGCTTACGATCTTTCTTTCCAATAGAGGACATCCGTAGATTGTTTGTTCTTTCTCTTTTGTCGTTGGATAGAAAGATATTTATGTCTTCACGCAACGCATTAAAGAACTCTTTTAAGTGCTTTTCATTAACACCTTCTTTGCCTTCTACTAAAAGCTTATGTATATCTGGTATTA
>TARA_R100001369_G_scaffold87323_1_pt1 | contig 13506 bp, 10 predicted proteins | sample TARA_R100001369 | Tara Oceans TARA_R100001369 (sample SAMEA2621528) | marine metagenome | biome: marine biome (ENVO:00000447); feature: surface water layer (ENVO:00002042); material: "saline water (ENVO:00002010), including plankton (ENVO:xxxxxxxx)" | depth 5 m | reverse complement strand
CTTTTCATAAAACAGCCTCAATGCGAAATTGATAATTTATACACCCCTAAATTATCACCTCCAAAAATTTAACATACAAAATTTGCAATTAAATTTTTAATTAACAATTAAATAACATATATTTGGTAAACCAAACTGGTTAACCAATTTGGTTTACCAAAAGAAACTAAAAAATAAGAACCATGTCAACAGAAAAACACTCGAAAATAAACCATAGGATTTGACCAAAAAAAAGGACGGGCGCACACCCATCCTTTTGTAAAAAGATTACTTCATTCTGAAGGGAAGTAATACCAAAACATGCAAATATTACTATAAACATATTTACTGCAAAAATAAGCAATTTCATTAAATATTAGTGCAGCCAAATGTTTAAGTAAGTTGAAGGATTAAATGTGAACAATATCACATTATAGAAACCAATGGCATTTGAGCCATAATTAATCAATTGTTACTAACTTAATTAAATCACTAATGAAATTCAAAACTAATTTAATTCTAACAGTAGTATTGTTATTCAACATTGCACTGTTCGCCCAGGATGGACGTATGCTGTCCGGAACGGTAACAGATGCTGCCAAGGTCCCAGTACCTGGAGTGAATGTAATTATTGCCAATACTACTACCGGTACGGCAACAGACTTTGATGGAAATTACCAAATTATGGTAAAAAATGGGGACGTACTACAGTTTTCGTCCTTGGGATTTGTTACCCAATCCATAACCATTACAAATCAAGAGCAATTGAATATCACCCTCCAAGAAGATGCAAGCCAGCTAGATGAGGTTGTAGTAGTTGGTTATGGTACTGTAAAAAAATCACATCTTACCGGAGCCGTAGCCAAAGTAGGCGGAGATGAGGTTGCTGCTGTTCAAGTAGCCCGTGTGGATGATGCTCTGGCAGGTAAGTTATCCGGGGTGAGGATTCAAAATCAAAGTGGAGAGCCCGGCGCGGATCCAAAGATCCAAATTAGGGCTGCTTCATCTGTTTCGGGTGACTCTGGTCCGTTAATTGTAGTGGACGGGTATCCAATTTCAGGTAATCTGGCAACCGTCAACCCCAACGATATAGAAAGCCTGGAGGTTTTAAAGGATGCCGCTTCCGCTGCTATTTATGGATCTTTGGGTGCCAATGGTGTTATTTTGGTAACTACCAAAAAAGGAAAAGCAGGAAAAGTTAATTTTAACTACAATTCGTACGCAAGTACTTCAAGCAAGTATGTAAAGGATATTGAGATGCTTAAGACTGCAGGGGAATGGGCCAGTGAGCTACAAACTAGTGCGTACGATCTTTCCGAAACCGATCCAGGTTTATTACAATATAGATTGGACGCATACGCCAATGCGCCCGATGTAGTAAGTGTTGAAGATTGGCTTTTCAAAAATGGTAGCACAACCAATCATGATTTCAGTGTAAGCGGAGGCTCTGAAAACATAAAAGCCTTTGCCTCCCTTGGTTACTTGAAAACCGATGGGATTGTAAAAGGGCAAGGTTATGAAAGATACAATGGACGTATGAACCTAGATGCCAACTTGAGTTCCAAACTCAAGGCCGGATTGAGCATGAATGGTTATTATGGCAAACAAGATATTGTTCCTTGGGAAATGAGAGATCTTTTGAGAGCCTATAGCATTAGTCCTATTTACCATACACAAGCCTCCATAGATTTCGTTCAACAATTGGATCGTAATAGACAGGCATTATTCGATTCTGGTTTTACTGGAAATAACATTGGCAGGTCATTTGACCAAGATTATAGAGGTATTGGCCTAGATCCTACTAGTATCTATGATTTGAAACCTGGTGATGTAGTTCACGATTGGCAATACGGTAGAAACCAAAACGGTATTGGAGGAACAGGAGATGCAGGTGTAGCCGCTAAATTTGACAATTCGAGGAGATGGAAAAAGACATATTTCGGAAATGTGAGCTCTTATTTACAATATGAGATCATAGATGGTCTGAATTTAAAAACCGTTTTCGGAGCGGATCTTGAAGACACCCAGACCTATGTATATCACGGAATATTGACCGATGGCCAACAACGTTCCAATCAAACTGAATTGGATATCTCGAATTTAAAAAAATCTACTGTTTTAAGTACAACTACTTTGAGTTATGCAAAAGTACTAGCTGACAAGCATGACATCTCTGCCGTTGCAGGTATGGAATTTGTAAACACCTATTATAAGGGAATTACATCCAACGGATCCAACGTACCATATGCTCTTCCATTAAATTATGATTTTTTCGACCCTGCAGATGTAATTACCAACGAGGTAGATGAGACGCAGTCAAGAAATGGTTTTTTTGGAAGAATTGCCTATGCGTTCGATGATCGTTATTTACTATCGGCTTCCATTAGAAGGGATGGCGATTCAAGATTTGGAGCCAATGAAAAATACGCAGTATTCCCGGCACTATCCTTGGGTTGGAATGTTCACAATGAATCCTTTTTTGGAGATGCCGATGCGTTTAGCCTATTTAAACTTAGGTTTAGTACGGGGTCTTTAGGTACTGCTTCTTTCTTAGGTTCATACAACTCCTTAAGTATTTTAGGTACCTCGCCAACAGCTTTCGGAACAGGATTTCTAATTCCTGAAGATATAGCAAACCCAGACTTAACTTGGCAAACCAATAAAGAGACAAACTATGGTGTTGATTTAGGTTTTGTTAATAACCGACTTAGATTTAGTGTAGATTACTATACTTCCGATGTAAAAGATATGTTGATCAATCAAAGTGTTTCCGAAGTTCTTGGAACACCTGCTATAAAGCTTAATCGTGGTAATGTAACAAGTTCAGGATTGGAGTTTGAATTAAATGCAAAAATAGTTACCAGTCAAAACTTCTCTTGGGATGTCAATGCCAATTTATCAACGGTGGAATCAGAAATTACCAATCTAGGTGAATTGACCGAACTGCCCAGGCAGATTTACGGTGGACCAAGTGGTAGAGGTCCTGAATTTAGAAACTATGTAGGAGGTGAAATTGGAGAAATGTGGGGGTATGAAGTAACTGGTGAGGTTGAAACCATTCATATGTCAGATCCAACCAGAGGCATTGGATTTGGCAGTTCGGAATGGTATGTTGTTGACCAGAACGGAGATGGTGAAATTACCTACGAAGGTGATTACGTAAAATTAGGATCCGCTACGCCCGATTTTTATTGGGGACTTTCAAGTTCAATGAACTTCAAGGATTTTGATTTTTCATTCCAATTGCAAGGATCTCAAGGAGCAGAACTTTACAATATTGACCCAATTTACTGGAAATCACAATTTGGAGGTAGGTTAAAGTCCAGTTTTGATGCCAATAATGACGGTATTGCCGATGCCAGTGGCAAATTCTATCAGGAGACCAGAAATGCACATGGTTCAGGAATTCAAGATGCTTCCTACGCTGCCTTGAGAAACCTAACCCTAGGGTATACCCTTAATTCGGATTTAACGGACAAAATTGGCCTAAGTTCTATGAGAATATATCTAGCAGCTACCAATTTGTTGTACATAATGGCAGACGATTATACCTCCTATAACCCTGAAGGTGTAGAGATCGAAAATGATGGCTATGCGGGTCCAACCACCTACGGATACCAAGAAGGTGCGAGCCCTATCGTAAGAAGTTTTACTTTGGGTCTTAACGTAAATTTTTAATTAAGAAATCATGAAAAAAATGAAAACTATATATCTAGCAATAGTGTCCGTCTTGATCTTAACATCATGTGATAACGATTTGGATCAAACACCACCCTTATTACTTGAATCCAGTGCTTTGGAGGAATTTGGACCCGTTTTGAACGCAGCGTATCACTATCAGACCGGTGGTTCAACCCCAATGGGTGTGATGGGCGACTTTAGGGCAGACAATATGTTAATGTTAGAAAGCCCATATACGTCATTTGACACCTACAACGCAGATTTAGGAGGTTTAGATTTGGTTGAGCAATTTTTTAGACCATTCTATAGCAATATGTACAAGGCCATTTTAAGTGCCAATAATGTCATTGATAATTCAACTGACGCCACTGAGATTGCTGAGGCCAAATTCCTAAGAGCTTTGTCCTACTTTAAATTGGTGATGGTTTTTGGAGATGTTACAGTGAATTTATCTCCTTCCCCCAGCCCATCGGATTTGTCCATTTTAACAAGACAACCGGCTGCCGACGTGTACAATAACGTAATCATACCAGACTTTCAGGCAGCCATAGCCGGTTTGGACAATTCTGGATTGTCAAGCGGGCGTGCATCCAAAATAGCCGCTCAAGCCTTTCTCGGAAAAGTATATATGTACAGAGGTAATTTCCCCGAAGCTGCAACAACGCTTGCTGCTGTTGTCAACGGTGCAGCCGCCGCAGGGATTAGTTTGGAAAGCGACTATGCCAACGTTGTGGTAGATGGTAATTCAGAAATCATTTTCGCAACCCAATTATCAACTTCAGTTCCGAATGCTTATGGATCACAAACTACCTTTGTAGGATGGTTTAGCGGGGCCGATACAAAATCGCTTACGCCTCTAGATCCACGCTTAATTGCCGCTTTTGACGCCAGTAGTGCTGGTGGTGGCGGTACCGATTTAAGAAAGGCTCTTACTATTGATACCGATAATATGAATGGTAGTAATAAATATACCGGAGCTCTTGACCAGGACTTTATAGAAATGAGGTTGTCCGATGTTATCCTAATGTACGCCGAAGCACTGAATGAAAATAGCGCTCCTGCATCAACCGTACTTCCATTGCTGGATCCCATAAGAACCAGAGCGGGTTTAAATAGTTTAACCGGAACAATAAGTTCGCAAGCCGACGTTAGACAAGCAATTGCTGACGAAAGAAGAGTGGAATTGGCCCTTGAAGGACATAGATGGTTCGATTTGGTAAGAACGGGTACAGTAGATGCTGAAATGGGACAAACGATTAGTAGTAATTACCATGTTTTCCCAATACCAAACTCCGAAATTCTTGCTAGCGACGGAGTTATTACCCAAAACGATGGATATTAATTAAAAGTTCCGGTATTAGGGTAAAACATGCCCTATATACCAAAGTTTTAAATGTGAAAATTTGTAGTTAGGCAGCGCTTGTAGCAATTACTTCCAGAGCAACAAATTATCTTTAGACTAGGAACTAAAAAGTATTTAAGGGGTCGTGGTTATATGAAATGGAAAAAGAACCTTCATAAGTTCAATTTATAAATCCATATCCATACTGGGGACCACACCCATAAAGGACTAGTAGTTTAGTTAGTTTTGTTTTTGAAATTTACTGGCTTGATGTCAGGCCAGTAAATTTTTTTCAAAAAGCAACTTTAATGCAAGAAGGCAGGAATTATAAGTGAGTTATATTTTTCTCAATTGCGTTTTATGCCTAAATTTGACAAACCAATCTGGTTAACCAATTTAAGAAATAACAAGATTAGCATGAAAATAGAAATTCTCCCGAAAAACGAAAACGACGCAATTCAGAAAGAAATTATATCCAAGATCAGGGATTATATAAATTACAAGAACCTGGAACCAGGGGACAAATTACCGTCGGAAAGAAAGCTTTCCGAAAATTTTGGAGTGAGCAGAAGCAGTGTAAGGGAAGCCATACAGACCTTGGAGTTCTATGGCCTGTTAAAGTCAAAGCCGCAGAGCGGTACTTTTGTTGCCGATATTGGCTCCGTGGCATTGAATGGAATGATCACTGATATTCTTAGATTGGAAAAACCAGATTTCAAATCCTTGGTGGAGACAAGGATACTTTTGGAGCTAAAAACCGTTAGATTGGCGGCCTTGAGAAGATCCAAGGAAGAATTGAAAGAAATAGAGGAGGCTTTGGAGGCTTATGCTACAAAAGTAATGAACGGGGAAGATGCGGTGCAGGAAGATCTCTTGTTCCATTTGGCAATAGCCAAGGCAAGTGGGAATAGTACCATTAATACATTCATGCTGACCATAACACCGGAGATCATTACCAACTTTACCAAATATCACGTTTGCGACAAGAATATAGCATTTATAGGAATTCAAGAGCACAGGGATATTTATGAAGCGATAAAGAAACAGGACCCCCAATTGGCAAAGGAAAAAATGAAGGTACATTTCAAAATGCTATATCAATACTGTTATAACATTAAAGATTAAGAAAAATTACCAAGGGATAAAATCGCACACTTTTATCGCCTTGTAAAAAATAATCTGAAGGGAAATAATACTAGGATCAATACCATGGAATAGTGTGATATTTAAAATTACAATTTAAATACTCCCAAATTTTTCAGCTATCATTCCAGTATTATAATAGCACGGATATTTCGTCCGCTTACTTTCTATAACCTATAAATGACTTAGCAACAACAATACAAACCAAAGCAAAGCAAAATACTATGAAAATTAAAGGATTACGTTGGTTCATTATCGGTCTTATCTTTTTAGCAACTGTTATTAATTATATAGACAGAAGTGCTTTGTCCATTATGTGGGGTAATGAGAATGTTGAAGGCTCCATATCGCATTCTTTGGGCCTAACCAAAGATCACTATAGTTACATACTAAACATATTTATGGTGGCTTATGCCTTGGGTCAATTATTCTCGGGCAAACTCTTCGATAAAGTTGGTACAAGGATTGGATACGTAATAAGCATAGGAATTTGGAGTTTGTCCACCTTATTGCACTCCACCGTAAGGGGCTTTTTATCTTTGGCATTTTTCAGAACTACCTTAGGTTTATCAGAAGCAGGAAACTGGCCAGGTGCCGTTAAAAGTAATGCGGAATGGTTTCCAATAAAAGAACGGGCCATTGCCCAAGGGTTGTTTAATGCCGGCGCCTCCATTGGCTCTGTTATAGCACCGCCACTAATAGCCCTTCTTTTTGTGGCCTATGGCTGGGAAGTGACATTTATAATAGTGGGTGCCATAGGACTAATATGGATTATTCCTTGGCTGATGATCAATAAAGCGGGACCAAAAAAGCATCCATGGATAACGGAAGAGGAACGAAAGTATATTTCTGAAGGACAGAGTATAGCCGATCAAAATGCCACTGAGGAGCAAAAGGGGTTAAGCCTTAAAGAAATACTTTCCTATAAGGAATCTTGGGCCATTGTGGCAAGTAGGTTTTTTCTAGAACCCATCTGGTGGCTATTTGTAGGCTGGATGCCGATTTATTTATTTGACGTGTATGGCTTTAATGTAAAAGAAGTGGGAATGTTTGCCTGGGTTCCTTACGTAGGTGCGGCTATCGGAAGTATTGCAGGTGGATACGTTTCTGGAGTTATTATTGCGAAAACAAATTCCATAAATAAGGGTAGGAAAACTACCATTTTCATTGGAGGGATTATTATGGTATTGGGCCTTATTGCCACTATATTGCTTGCTGATACTCCAGAAAAATTTGTTGCAATCGTATTTATTGTACTATTCGGTTTTCAGTTTGCCATTGGAAACATCCAAACCCTACCAAGCGACTTCTTTAGTGGTAAATCCGTAGGTTCATTGGCTGGTCTGGGTGGTATGGTAGGCGTATTTTCCGTAATTATCATGAACTTTTTGGTTCCGGTAATTGCAAAAGTTTCCTATACGCCGATTTTTGTGGCCATAGCCATTTTTGTCCCACTAGGAGTAGGATCTATTTATTATTTCGCGAAAAATATAAAGTCAGTAGAATAATTTAAAATTTAATAATATAAAAATTGGAATATGAGTAATTCAAATGGAAAAATTGCAGTAATCACAGGAGCTACAGGAGGCATCGGGTTTGAGGTAGCTAAAAGACTGGGTAAAGACGGATATACGGTAGTATTGAACGGAATAGATGATGAAGGGGGAGCTAAAAGAATAAAAGAGCTTACTGCGGAAGGTATTACGGCTGAATATTACGGATTTGATGTTACCAAAGAAGACGAGGTAACCGCAAACATTAATAAAATTGGAAAGAAATACGGAAAGATTGATGTCCTTGTCAACAATGCCGGTGGCCTTGGAGGAAGATCCAGGTTTGAAGAAATGACCACTGAGTTTTACAGATTTGTAATGGCATTAAACCTGGATTCAGTGTTTTTCGCATCAAGGGCTGCCATACCGTATCTAAAAAAAGGAGATCTTCCTACCATCATTAACTACACTTCCATTGCAGGTTGGAATGCCGGAGGACCTGGAGCAGGAATTTATGGAACATCCAAAGCGGGTGTCCATGCCATAACTAGGGCTTTGGCCAAAGATCTTGCCGAATATGGGATTAGGGTAAATGCAGTATCCCCGGGTACCATTGACACCCCTTTCCATACTGAAATTAAATCTACCAAACCAGAAGTATTCGCTTCCTGGAAAAACAATATTTTGTTAGGAAGATTGGGGCAACCTGAGGAAGTAGCCTCTGTAATTTCGTTTTTAGCTGGTAAGGATGCCGCTTTCCTTACGGCCGAAACTATCCAAATAGGTGGTGGCCAAGGTTTAGGAATTTAAAAAAATAGAAAACAATAAGTAAAAAAGTAATTAAATCCGGGAATTCATAGGCCAATAGGCTCTTCCCGGATTTATTTGTATTTACCAACTACTTACTCTGACACTGTCATTGGCAACGGTAGTGTAAATACCTATAAACTTTTGATCAAAACCAACAGTCCAATACAATACTTGGAAGATTACCAAAACTGATAAAATTATATGGCACAATATACACGAATAGAAGTAGCTACTATAATGAAGGAGACCGGGATGGTACCTTTATTCTACCATTCAGACATAGCATTGGGTAAGAAGGTTTTACAGGCCTGCTACGACGGCGGTGCAAGATTGATGGAATTTACGGCTAGGGGCGACTTCGCCTTCGAAGTATTTTCTGCCCTTAACAAATTCGCCATAAAGGAACTTCCTGGTATGGTCCTCGGGGTAGGTTCCATTACAGACGCAGCCGCAGCATCTTTATATATGCAGATGGGAGCCAACTTTATAGTAACACCATCGCTCAGGGAAGATATTGCCATCGCCTGTAATAGGAGAAAAGTTCTTTGGTCTCCAGGCTGTGGTTCCCTTACCGAAATTAACAATGCCGAGGAATTGGGTTGCGAAATCGTAAAACTATTTCCAGGTTCTACCTATGGCCCTTCATTTGTAAAGGCCATTAAAGGCCCACAACCATGGACAAGCATTATGCCCACCGGAGGGGTCACTACTGAAGTTTCCAACCTAAAGGCATGGTTTGATGCCGGTGTAACCTGCGTAGGACTGGGTTCCCAACTTATCAGTAAAGAAATATTGAACAACGAGGATTTCGTTGGACTTGAAAACACTGTTCGCGAAACTTTGGGGTCTATTATAAAGCTAAGAAACTAAATTGATGGAAAACGCGATCAAAAAGAATTCATTTCTAAAAAAGATATTGGCACTTATACTGGCCTTCGGCCCAGGTATTTTTGCCATTGGCTATACCATTGGTACGGGAAGTGTAACCTCCATGATCGTTGCGGGAAGCACATACGGCATGCAATTGCTTTGGGTTTTGTTGCTGAGCTGTATATTCTCCGGAATCTTAATGTTTTCCTATGGCAATTACGCCCTGGTCACTGGGGAAACTGCCCTATTTGCCTTTAAAAACCATCTGAAATGGGGAAAGCTCATTGCCATTATGATAATCGTTGGTATTTCCTTTGGTCAATGGAATTCACTCATGGGTATCCTAGGGATATCCGCCAATATTATCTTCGAGATTTTCCTTATCTATTTTCCCAATTTACAAGGCTATCAATATGAGGCAGTTCTAATAATTGCTATTGTGGTTATTATAGTTATGTACGGATTCCTCTTAGTAGGAAAATATGCCTTCTTTGAAAAGATATTGGTGATTTTCGTTACCATTATGGGACTTTCCTTTTTTATATCACTCTTTATGGTCTACCCCTTGCCTATTGAGGTGGCTAAAGGATTAATACCGTCCATTCCCAAGGTGGAAGGTGGTAAAATGATGGTGGCCGCCTTTGTGGGTACCACCATGGCCGCTGCTACGTTTTTATCCCGACCATTATTTGTTAAGGGTAAAGGATGGAATATCAACAACCTTAAGCAACAAAAAAAGGATTCCATAATAGCCGCCTGTCTGGTCTTTGTCATTAGTGCATCGGTTATGGCCGTAGCCAGTGGCGCCCTGTTTCATCAAGGTCAACCGGTCACTAAAGTATTGGATATGGTAAATACCCTGGAACCGGTCGCGGGAAAATTCGCATTGACCCTATTCTTCTTCGGAACCTTAAGTGCCGGTCTGTCCTCTATATTTCCCTGCCTATTGATTGCCCCCATCCTATTGGCCGATTACCAATCCGGGGAATTGGACACCACTTCCAAACAATTTAAGATAATTACGGCCGTTGCAAGTCTTTTTGCCCTAATTGTCCCTGTTTTTGGAGCCAATCCTATAGAAATGCAGATTTTATCCCAAGTATTTAATGTATTTGTACTGCCCTTGGTAATACTAGGGATTATTTTACTGATCAATAACAAAAAGCTGATGGGCCAACACAAAGCCAATATCTTCCTAAATACAGGATTATATGCTGCTTTTCTTTTTTCTATTATAATCTCATACAATGGAATTGTAGCCCTTTTGGACTTCTTTTAGAAATCCCAATTGAATGCTAAAGGTGTTTTACCCGAGATTCATATTTTTGATAGAGTGCTTCATTGTCCGCCTCATCTATGTTCTGACTTTGAAAAACAGAGACATCCACACCTCTGTCCAAATTAATTTTGATGGCTTCGGTCGAGATTATGTTGACAATGATCATGCCCAATACCGAGGAAGCAGGACCAATGAGCAGTTCATTAATGGAGATAACCCCATCCCCCGAGGGAACACAATTATCAATGACCAAATCCGCAATCTGATACAGTTTCTTTCCGCTCTGATGTCTGGAAGGATACCTTTTGGACTGCTCCAAGGAGGTGATCGCTATGGTAGTTAACCCTTCCTGCTTGGCCTTCATAGCCATCTCTAGAGGCAAGGCATTTCTTCCCGAATTTGAAACAACAATCAACACATCCGCCTTATTAAATTGATACTTATTCCAAAGTATTTCCGCAAGTCCGCTAATTTGTTCCATTTCAGCCGATCTTCTTGCCCCACTGGCCATGAGCACCATATCGTCCATAATGGCATTTACGTTGGCCAAATTGGACGCCCTGCCAAACATTTCCATCCCTATCATTTGGGAATGGCCCGTACCTATGGTGTGAATTATGCCATCATTCTTAATTACGTCTGCCACAATTTTAGCGGCACTAACCAATTGATTCTCCTGATCCGTGGACATTTTATTGATCAGTAATTTTATTTTTTCCAAATATTCAAACATAAAAACGGTAGAATTTAAGTTAAGGAAGAAAACCAATGACATTAATATTGGGTTGGGCTTTCCCTTTACCCATAATGCCACTAAATGTTTCCAAAACCAATATAGAGAATAAAATCATAGCCACCCGAAGGCATAAAGATATGTAATCACATTATTGGCCATACCATTGGGTTTAAAGCAGTATTGAAACAGTAATGGCATTAAAACCTTAACCAATCACTAGACTCCTATACGGGACGTGGCCGAAGATCTGGGTATTAAACCGAAAACCCTCCAAAAGGCGGGGTCCGTTCGACTAACGTATTCCAATGCGCCTGCAGCTTTTGAAATACGGGTTTCACGAACAAAAAAAAGCCTATCAAACGATAGGCTTTAGATCTTAGGAAATTAAAATAAGTATATATTAAATAACTTTAACGTTTACTGCGTTTAATCCTTTTTTTCCTTCTTTTAGTTCAAATTCAACTTCATCGCCTTCGCGAATTTCGTCGATTAAACCAGAGATGTGTACAAAATGTTCTTTGTTAGAACCTTCTTCTGTGATGAACCCAAATCCTTTGGCATCGTTGAAAAATTTTACTGTTCCTCTACTCATTACTAAAATTTAAATTAATTACTTATTGTGAATCAAATATAGTTCCAAAAGTTTGAACCACAATCATTTATAGCCAACAATTTTAACATGTATTTAAAAAAAAATCGCTCAGCCCTTTAAAAGCTTACTTTTCAAGGGTTTTCGAAATTATAAACTCTACCCTTCTATTCCGTGCCCTACCCTCTTCCTTCTCATTATTTCCTAGGGGTTGCGTTGCTCCAAAACCATTGTAGGTAATTCTTTGCGAGGCCAAACCCAATTGTACCAATCTATTAGCCACTGCCTTTGCACGTTTAACAGAAAGCTCCTTATTGTAGGAAGGGGTCCCAAAGTTGTCCGTATATCCGTTGATGACAATGTTCAAAGTACTATCTGATTGTAAATAATTGTAGACGCGCTTTATTTCAAGTGCACCATTTTCTCCTAGATTGAATTCATCGAAATTAAAATGTACATTCTCAAAAATATGGGTCTCGTCCAAGGCATAGGCATGTATTCCTTCCCCAACATAGACCATATCCAGGAAATAATAGGCCCCATTCACATTTTTTTCCTTTACCAATTTCTGTCGTCTAGTAGAAGCATTGTTCTTAAAATTACCAATAGTAATAAACTGCTCGCCGCCCGTGGCAAGAAAGGTAGTGGAAATCTTGGTCCATGCTTTTTCATCATTAATGAATTCGTCACCCATAATTTCGATATAGGTAAAACTATTCCCTACAATTTTGGAAAGCTGCCATTTGGTGAGTCCCTTTTTTATTTTAATCCATATTGGTTTTGATGACAATAGCACATCAAAATCACGAACAACATGATCCGAATTCTCGGCCAAACTAATGTAAAAAGACAGTGTATAGGTAATTCCTTTCTTTAATGGTTCCTTTAATTCACCTTGAATATATTCCCTATAATCTTCTGGGGCATACATATAAAAACCCAAATAACCCTCCCCAAATTTTGCCGTTTGCTCTCCCATAAAATTAACGGGCACTCCCATGCTAAGACTACAGGAATTAAAATAATCCGTAGTTCCCAGAGTGGGTACGGACCAATATTTAAGGTCTTCCCCAAAGTTCCCTAAATGATCCGGGCATTCCAAAAAAGCTTCAAAACTCGGATTTTCCACCAGGTTTTGGGACATGACGCTACCGAGGCACAATACGGACAAAATTCCTATCCAATTTCTACAACCCACAGTGAACTGCCCCATATTAAACAAATTGCAAACAAAACTAATTGGCAAAAGGAATCCCTCACAGACAAAAGTTTAAGTACATATTCCCAAAAATAAAAAAACATCCCCATATTCAGGGATGTTTGTATAGCCTTTAGACCATTTACAGTGTCTTATCAATAAAACTTTTAAGATTTATTTCTTTTTTCCTTTCAATGAAAATACACCTTCCGAAGAATTGGCGTTGCCATTTATAACATTGTCCTTTACTTGTAAGGAAACTTGTACTTTTCCTCCTTCAATATAAACCGAAAAGTTTACTTTATCATCCTTTACCTTTACATCCGAAGCCGTGAGAGTATTATTATTGACCTTTACCAACACCTTATACTCATTTTTTTCCTTGG
>TARA_R100001369_G_scaffold92875_1_pt1 | contig 13550 bp, 12 predicted proteins | sample TARA_R100001369 | Tara Oceans TARA_R100001369 (sample SAMEA2621528) | marine metagenome | biome: marine biome (ENVO:00000447); feature: surface water layer (ENVO:00002042); material: "saline water (ENVO:00002010), including plankton (ENVO:xxxxxxxx)" | depth 5 m | reverse complement strand
CTGCATTTTTGTAACCTATATGTAAATGCCGGACCAGTAGTAAGCTATAACCTGGGAGGTCGGTTAAAAACCGAGAGCGATGGCAACTTACCAGGAGAAAAGTCCAAAATGGCATTTGGTTCGGAACAAGGCACCTACAGTCGCTGGGATGCCGGCCTACAATTTGGAATGGGCTATGAGTTAAAATTTAAAAAATCGAGACTCTTACTGGACCTACGCTATCATTATGGCATGGTGGACATAGGCAACGGGGCCGACATGTATAATCGCTATTTTAATTTGAATATCCTGCTTTCCAAAAAATGGAAAACAAATCCGTTGGGAAAGAAAAAGAGACAGGATCTCGCGTTTTGGGATGCATATGACGAGGAATTGGATAATCCGTTGAATTAAAATGTACCCTATTTATTTGGTTACCAACCCGTAACAAAAACTTTTAATTCTTCCCACTATGCTAAACAATAAAAGGATTGCCCTAATTGCGGGGGCACTTTACCTTACAGTTATCGTCTGCGGCATTTTCGCCGAAAAATATGTCCGGTTTACATTGGTAAATTTAACCGATGGCGCCGAAACCGTAAATAATATTAAGGACAATGTAATGCTCTTTCGAATGGGTTTTGTTGCAGATCTAATAATGCAATTAGCGTATTTTCTGCTGCCCATAGTATTGCACCAATTATTCAAAAAAACAAGTCGTGCCATGGCCGGTCTTATGGTCTTGAGCGTAACGGTGGCCGTAGCTATTATGTGCATCAATATGCTTAACCATTATGCCCCTTTGCTGCTATTGAATCCAAATGGGTATAGTGTATCATACGATCCGGAACACATTAATAGTTGGGTCCTGTTCTATTTGGAGATGCACAATAAAGGATACCATATTGCCCAGCTGTTTTTTTGGACTTTGGCTGCTACCCCTTGGCTATCTGGTAATTAAATCGGATAGGTTTCCTAAAATCATAGGATTATTCTTGATCCTAGGCTGTTTTGGCTATCTATTGGATTTTATGGTCTATTTTCTGCTTCCCGAAAAAAGCAGCGCTTTATCCGAATATATAACCGCTCCTGCCGACCTTGGCGAATTTTCCCTGTGCATTTATCTCTTGATCCAAGGCATAATGGGAAGCAAATTAAATAGTAAAAATAAGTCCTGAATAATAATCCGGAACGAACGGCAAAACCCAGTATCGCAACTTTGCGGAGTAAACAAAATATCAATCCAAAAAAATCATATTAAAATGACAACTTTATCCAGAATCCTAGTCCTATCAATTTTGAGTTTAATCCTTTATTTAACATCCTGCTCCACAAATGATGAGGAAGCAACCATTCCTGAACCTTCCACAATTAAAAACGCGGCCGATTTAAATGCTTATCTGCAGGAACTAGTACAGACTTCCACTATGCCCGGAATGGCCATTAGCATAGTAAAGGACGATAATATTGTTTACCAGGAGTCCTTTGGTTATGCAAATATTCAGAATCAGGTGGCCTACACCAATGAAACCATCAATTCTATTGCTTCCATAAGTAAAACCTTCGTTGGCGCTGCGGTGGCCAAAGCCATCGAACAAGGGTATTTCACCATGGAAACCGATATAAACGATATCTTGCCCATTCCTGTTATTAATCCTAAACAACCGGAAGGGGTCATCAAGATAAAACACTTGGTTACCCATACCTCTGGCCTTTTGGACAACCCTGAGGTCTATTTGGCACACAACTACCATATATTACCTGGGGAGGATACTACCACTGCCGGTGCTGGTCTCCTAATGAACGAGCTTGGAATAGAACAAAGGCAAAGCTATTCCTTGGAAGAATTTCTGGCTAACTATTTTTTGGAAGATGGTGATCTTTACAGTTTGGATAATTTTGCCGATACTCCTCCAGGAAGTACCTGGAACTACTCCAATTTGGCTACTGGCCTAAGCGGCTATATCGTTGAAACGGCAACAGAACAATCGTTTGATGATTACGTTAGGCAAAATATTTTGCAACCCCTGCAAATGAATGCTTCCACTTATGATATTTCTGAAATTAATACTGACGAAATGGCTACGCGATATATTAATGAAGACACCCCGCTACCAGTTTACGCCAATGATTCCTATCCAGAGGGAAGCATGTATACCACTAATGAAGACATGGGCAAGTATCTATTGGACATGGCAAAGGGCATAAAGGGAGAATCCACGACCTTATTTTCCAAAGACACCTACGAACTCCTCTTTGACCCGCAATTGGCAGCTGGTACCGTACCACAGGATTTCGCAGAAAACCACGGGTTATTCTGGTATTTCCAGGATGGAAAGGTGTTACATGGAGGCAACAGTTTTGGGATTTCCACACATTTGGAAATAGGTCAAAATGGTAATTACGGGTTTATCCTGATAACTAATATGGACGCTTCTTTTAGTGGTAATACCCAAAATTACAGTGCCATTAAAGAAAAAGTGACCAAGGCGATCATCGAGTTTTTGGAAGCCACTGAATACGTACCGGCACGCATGGTATTATTTTTAAAATAATACCATGCTCTTTAATAACCTACATAGTCTCTATAAATGTACAAGTTTTAGCCTACACATTATTGTAGTGAACCCAATGGTCCTAGACTAACAACTTTGAAAAAATAAAAAATGGAACATAACGAAATAAAAAAAACGATCCTGTTGGCAGGTGCCACTGGATATTTGGGAAATTATATTGCCAAAGAATTGATTTCCCGATATATGGACACAAAAATTATAGTAAGAAAACCCGGTAAGATAATTGACATGGCTTCCAAATTAACAGGGATTATCCAAGCGGAAGTTACACGGCCTGAAACCATAAGGGGGCATTTCCACGGGGTGGATACGGTGATTTCCACGGTAGGAATTACTCGACAAAAAGACGGACTCACCTATATGGACGTTGATTATGGAGCCAATATGAACCTGTTGGATGAAGCCAAAAGGGCAGGCGTAAAAAAATTTATATACGTATCGGTTATTAATGGGCAATTACACAGAAACCTAAAACTGGTGGAAGCCAAGGAAGCCTTTGTAGATCAGCTTAAGGTATCTGGGCTGGACTATACCATTATACGCCCCAATGGATTCTTTTCCGATATGCGCGATTTTCTTAAGATGGCAGAAAAAGGAAGTGTCTATATTTTCGGGAAAGGAAAAAAGAAATTCAATCCTATCCATGGTGCCGATTTGGCCCAGGTTTGTGTTGATGCCATTAATTCCAATAAAAAGGAGATCGTGGTGGGCGGCCCCGATATCCTAACCCATTACGAAGTAGCAGAAATGGCTCTTTTAGCCTCTGGAAAACCCATCAATATTGTTCATGTACCCCATTGGTTGCGAAAATCCGTACTATGGATTATGAGGACTTTTACCTCCTCCAAGACCTATGGCCCGATCGAATTTTTCCTTACCCTTATGGCAGAAGATGCGATTGCTCCTAGGTATGGCAGCCACCGATTATCCCACTTCTTCCAGAACGAAATGGATACCTTAAAAAAAAGAACATAAATGTGATTATAATTTTTTTGATGGGCTCCATGCCATTGTTACGATCATTACAGACCTATTATTTTAGTTGGATACTAGACAAAAACCATTGGGAATCACCTCCATTTTTGGGAATTTAATTCTATGTCAAGGTTAATTACCATTTCGATTTATGCCCTTAGGCTTAGCATAGGAATCCTCCTCAACATCAGAGAGCCCAAGACCAATCCCTCCCACATTCATAATTTATTGTGCTGGCTTCCATCGGCCTAATCTGAGTTAAAATATTTTAAAAATATGAAAAACTATCAACCCTTTGCGCTACATTTAGCGCTGCTTTAGGCCTATTATTTTTTTGTTATTTACCAAATATATCGTCCTATGATCGCACCTGATAAAAACAATCCTTTTCCCTTAGAAAATTACGATCGACTTTGTTTTTTAAAGAACATTGTAAAAAGCCCAAATATACTTGTAGGTGACTACACCTATTACGATGATTTTGAAGATGTAGCGAATTTTGAAAAAAATGTGAAATATCATTTCGATTTTGTGGGAGACAAGCTCATTATTGGTAAATTCTGTATGATCGCCTCAAATGTGACCTTTATTATGAATGGGGCCAATCATTTAAGCAATTCCATATCTTCCTATCCATTCGCTATTTTCGGCAAGGCTTGGAGCCAGGCAATGGACGGTAAGGGCTATCCTTCAAAAGGCGATACAATAATCGGCAATGACGTTTGGATTGGTTATAATGCCACCATAATGCCGGGAATTAAAATTGGCGATGGGGCCATAATTGCCAGTAATACCACGGTAACGAAGGACGTTGAAGCCTATAGTATTGTGGGTGGAAATCCTGGTCAGTTGATCCGAAAACGTTTTTCAGAAGCTGATATTGCGAAATTATTGGAGCTAAAATGGTGGGATTGGCCCATTGAAAAGATTACCGCCCATGTCCAAAAACTGACAGATTCCAAAATCGGAGAACTTTATTGAACGCCATTCAATATATACTATCCTTCCGTTGGGGATATTCCAAAAAAGTGGCATTAAGTTACTTTGGAACTACAAAGCGCTTTTTGTAGGTTCAAAAATAAAATTCCACTACATTTTTTCCGGATTAACGGCCAAACTATTGAACAACTTTGCCTTGGCAGAATAATACTTATTCTGTACCTCGTTTTGTTTAAGCTTGGCATCTATGAGTTTACTTTCCCTGGTATTTATTAAAAACAGGGAACTTTCCCCATAACTAAATTTACGCTCCTCCGCAGCGAGCATTATATTGTAATTACCAACTATGTCCTCTATTAGAATATTTTGTTTGTCAAAGGACTCCAATTCCTTAAAAATGGAAACAATCTTGTTTTTGATTTGTATTTCGGCATTGTCCATCTCAAACTTGGCATCCTCCAACTTAATCTTCGCCAATTTTAAATCCCCACGTTCCTTTCTTAAAAACAAAGGCAAATTAATAGATAATCCGCCTTTATAGTCTTGGTCATCAAAGGCGTTAAAGGCTACAGGTTCCGATGTTAAAAAATTATATTCCAGATCTATCTTTGGCAACAATTTATTTGCTTTAAGTCGCTTTTCAATGGTGAGTCCGTCTATTTTGTAGCCCATGGATTTCAATTTGGGGTGATTTTCCAAATTAAAGCTGTCCAACGGTTTCCCTAGAATTTCCAAGGTAGCATCTATATCGTCCCCTAGATAGATATCCGGTATTACATTAGGCTTTAATTCCACTGGAAGGTTGTCTCCCAACCAAAGAAAATTGGACAATTCCAAGGAACTTTTAACGAAACGCACCTTGGCCTGTTCCAGATCCAAGGCACGGTTCTGAACCGCAATCTTTGCCTCTACGGTATCTATTGCAGCTATTTCACCTGCCAATGCCGTTGTTAGGATACCCTCAAAACGCATTTGCGCGCTTGCAAAGAAATTATTTAAAATTTGACTGTCCTGATAGTCCTGTAACCATTGGAAGTAGGCAATCGACGCTTCGAACAGCACTTGGTTTACCTGCAGATCCCTATCGGCCTTGGTCTGTTCCCTTAACAACTTTGCCTGTTTTAGGGTAGCCATGCGTTCATTGATCCAAAAACCTTGGCCTACGGACATAGATACGCCGGCACTATATAGACCATCATCCGGGACATTTTCTGACGGATTTAAATAACTACCATCATTCTGTTCAAAGTTACCCTTCAACTCCAGGCCATACCAAGTAGGTATCTTAAATGCGGCATTAAGTCGATCATAATACTCAGTTCCCTTAAATTCCTTTCGATCATAATCCACTTCAATTTTAGGATCGAAACCGCCACGTGAACGCATTAGGTTCGCCTGCCCCATATCAATCTTCAACTCGGCCTGTTTGGCTATAGGATGGTATTTTTTAACATAGCCCAGATATTCCTTAAAATTTAGGATAACCTTATCCTGTTCTTGGGCATTAACTCCCAAGAAAAGTATTAAAAATAGGCTGTACAAATACTTATGTATCATTTTTCAGCTTTTGCAGTAGATTTTGTAGGTTGGTAATAATTGGGTGGAAAACCATTGACCTGTCGCCAAAGTTCAAACCAAATGGGCACGTCATCCAATAAGGCGAAAGTATTGGCCCCCGAGCCTACCCTTATTTGGGTTGGCCACGGTTCATCATCCGGATCTGGGGCCAACAACACTCTATATTTTCCATTATCACTTATAAAGGTTTCAACCGCTACTACCTTACCGCCATAGGTACCATAGGATATATTGGGCCAACCACTGAAAACTATAGCAGGCCAACCATCAAATTGAATCCTAACCTTCTCCCCAATATGAATTAAGGGCAAGTCCAATGGTTCCAAAAACGTTTCTACGGCCATGTCATATTCCGCCGGCATTATCCCTACAAGACGGTCCCCTTCTTTAAAGGTTTCCCCTATACCTCCTTGCAAGGCCTTGTTTATATATCCGCTTTGTGGAGCACGTATATAGTACATAGCATTGCGCATCTCGTAATTGGTGTATGCATTTTCAAGCTTGGTTACTTGCGCCTCGGAATCGTATTGACTTGATTGGGCAGTAAACATATCGCTCTGCGCCTTGGAGATCTTATCCGTATACTCGGCCTGGATACGGTTGATCTCCATTTCAGCATTTAAAACGTCATTCTTGGCAACCAATAATTTATTTTGCTGCGATATTAATTTAGCCTGGGTTTCTTGTAGCTTTAAGCGCTTATCCTCCAAATCGGTCACTGCTTTTAGACCTTCCTTCTGTAATTGTTCTGTACGGTTATACTGTCTTTCGGCAATACTGATATTGGTTTTCGCAGCTTCCAGGTCTATACTATCGCTCTGTACTTTTAGATGGGATTGCATTAATTTATTCTTGGCCTGTTCCAATTTTAATTTCCGTTCCTTTCCCAAGGCGGAAATCTGATTGCCCAATGCATTTACCTTGCCCTCGTAAGACCCTACAGCCATAGACTTTGCATTAATTTGCTGCCTAGTCCGCTCTACCAATTTTGGATCGAAATATTCGTCCTTTACCTCGGAAATAAACAAAATTGTATCCCCCTTTTCCACAAAATCCCCTTCCTGTACGTACCACTTTTCTATTCTTCCGGGAATTGGGGATTGAATGGTCTGCGGCCTTTGGTCTGGCTTCAAGGTGGTGAGAAAACCGTTACCTCTAACATTTTGTGTCCATGGCAGGAAGAGAACGATAATCCCAAAAACAGCAGCACCCAGCAAAAACCGGTTAAAGTGCTTATAATGTCTCTCGTGAAAAACCCTCTCAGTTGACTTATAACCCTTTAGGTGTACTGTTTTATTCAGCGGATTGTTAGAAATATTCAACATAAATTCTTAAATTTTAGAAACGACCTTACCGTTTTCCAAGGTTATTATGTTTTGGAATCGGTTCAACCATTTGGGGTCCTGGCTTACCACTATCAAGGACCAAGGATTTTTATCGTCCGTTAAGAAGTTTATAATCTTAATAGCTTCAACCTCATCAAATTGAATTAAGGGATCCTTTAATAATAATAGTTTTGGCTTCCTTACGATACTCCGCGCCAGGACAATTTTTTTAGAAACTGTAAATGGCATCTGTTGCCCCTCAGGATATACCATGGTATTGATCCCCTTCGGCTGTTCTTTTACATATTGCAGCAATCCCGTATTTTCCATGGCCCATTGCACATCCTTTTCACTTATGCTCTTATCGCCAAAAGTGATATTATCCAAAATGGTACCCTCAAAAGGTTTCTCTTCGGTTAGGGATTGCCCCAAAAAAGAACGGTAGTGATTTGGATTTATACCCTTTAGGGATACGTTGTTGACGTAAATATTACCGTCGTCGGGCTGTATCAGGCCTGCAATTAGACGCAACAAGGTCGACTTACCGGAACCGTTGGCCCCTAAAACCAATAAACGGGTTTTGGGAGCTATTTTTAAGGATACATCGTCCAATATATTCCTACCTATTTTTGATGCGCCAAAGGACACTCTGTCCAACTCCACATAAAAATCATCCTCTTCATGTAAGGGTCTTTCTCCTTGCTGCTCTTCCAAATCCTTATCCACTACCTGCCCCAGTTTTTCAAGTGATGTAAAAAGGTCGTAAAAGGTTTCCAAACTTCGGGTCAATTTCTCCACGGAACTAATGACCAAGAGAATGATAATCTCTGCAGCTACGAACTGCCCAATATTCATCTCCTGATTAAGCACCAATAGCCCCCCGATCAGTAACAGACCTGCTGTTACCAGTACCTTGAACCCGATCATCTGTATAAACTGTATGACCAGAATACGAAAATGACTTTCACGTGCCTCCAAATAATCCAATACCAGGGCATCGTTCTTGTCCAATGCCAGGCTGGTCTTTCCGGATAGTTTAAAGCTTATCAAAGAGCGGGCAACTTCCTGTATCCAGTGGGCTACCTTATATTTTCGCTTAGATTCTTCAAGACTGGTATCCATCCCTTTTTGGGCGGTAAATTTGAAGACCACGTAAATAAGAAGTAATAATAAAATTCCGTACACGATAAAAAACGGGTGATAAAAAGACAAGAGTATCAACCCAAATACAATCTGCAGAACAGCCGCGGGAAAATCCAATAAAATCTTTGCCAAGCCCTTTTGAACATTCAGGGTGTCAAAAAACCTATTGGCCAGTTCCGGCGGATAGTAATTGTGGAGTTCGCTCATCTTTATTTTAGGAAAACGGTACGTAAATTCGAACGATGCCCTGGTAAATATCTTCTGCTGAACATTCTCTATAATACGGATCTGCATTAATTGCAATATGCCTCCAAAGGCCACTCCACCCGTTACCAGCACCACTAAAACTATCCATGAAGTACTGATCTCGGCACTTTGGATGAGATTAATAATAGCCTGTATACCCAAGGGCAAAGAAAGATTAACGAGCCCTGCAAAAATGGCATAATAAAAGGTCTGCAACACATCCCTTTTATCGAGTTTTAGCAGACCCAGTAGCCGCTGCCATGCGGTCAATACGTTTTTAGCCATCTTGTTTTGTCCTTAAAGTGTGAAAAACCAGATCTGTGAAATATTTGGTAGCATCCCCTTTTTCATGACAGTCCGTTAGCGTTGGAAAATGATCCTTTAAAAAATACTGGTGAAGGGAACCTTCCAGAATAGTACTTGCCAAACTGGAGGGGTACTTATATTCGGAATCTACCGCAGATATCATTTCGTTAAAGCGCTCAATCATTCTTTTATAAATTACAAAATAGCCTTCCTTGTTCTCGGAATCTATTTCTTTGGTCAAATATGATTTTGAGTATTCGTTGATTACAATATTGTTCAACAAAACTTCATTAATGTGGGAGAAAGCGGAATCCTCTACTGTAGGTCGCGTAACAACTTCTATGGCCTTTTTTAACTTTTCGGAAGAATCGGTAATACTATTTGTTGCAAAGACCAATTGATATTCCAACCAACCCCAATACCAAGAGGTAAGGTACAACAGCAATTTGTGCTTGTTCTCAAAATATCGATATATTGAACTTTCATTGGAACCAATCTGATGGCCCAATTTCTTGAAGGTAAACCCCTCAAAACCAATATCGTTTATCATTAAAATACTTTGCTCAATAATCCGCTTCCCCAAGTCTGAAGATTGTGGATCCTTAACATAGATCTTATCGTTTATTTTAATTGTGACTGACCCAAATAGACGTTCCATACCAAAAATTTAATGCTCGCAAATATAATAGTAATACTATCAATATATGATAGTTTAACAACTGTTTAACAATAGTAATACTTTTTTAATTGGTCTGAGATATCGAATTCACCATACTATTCAAGCATTGTAAACATTTCTCAAAATTTACAATAGACCTATGGATATAGGTAATGTAGGGTATCCTCAATTTTGAGAACTACATGCACATGGCACCATTATTTTATACTTTAAAGTCATCGTATTTACTCAACGGTTTGGCAGGGATTTGTGCAACACCTTGGAAGGGAAATACTATTAGCCAGTACAACGTAAATACAGGTTCATAACCCTATTGTTCACATTTCCCATAAAAAGCTACATAAATTATTACCCCAAAGATGACCTATGATTGGTAAGTTCAGCATTTAAATACTTTATTTTGCACTAAACATAGGAAATACATTAACATGATACGTCTGCCTGTATTGATTGGACTACTGGTTTTTACTGCAACAAAATCCACTGTTCCCAACACATCGAAATATTTTGATATCGTCCTAAAGGACAAAATAGTAGGTGTTTTAAAAGTGAGTCAAAACACCAAAGATTCAATAACCTATTACCAAAGTTCAACGGTCATAAAAACCAGGCTTATCAAAGACATTGAGCTAGATTATAATTATGATGTAAGCTTTAATGATATGCTGCTAAAAAAAGCCAATGTCCAAATTACAGTGAATAACAAGCCGCATTTCGAAACAATTACACTATGGAAAGATGGGTATTATCAAATAACCAAAAACAGCAATGAGGAAAATACCATTGTTGAACCCATTGCCTACACCACTATTCTATTGTATTTTCAAGAACCTGTAGACATAGATCGTTGTTATTCCGAATAGGATGGGAGCATAAATCATATTGTGCCCCTTGGAAACCACACTTATAAAAAAATTAATTCACAGGGAAAGGAGAATACCTATTATTACAATAATGGAATTTTAAAAAAAGCCGTTATCAATGGCGGGATTATAAATTTTGAAATGGTTGCAAGGGATTAGATTATCATTATGGTTATAGTATTTTCTACTTGTCGAAACTTATAAACAAAAAAAGCTCCTCATTTCTGAAGAGCTTTCTACTAAGTACAGGCGGAGAGACTCGAACTCTCACACCTCACGGCACTAGATCCTAAGTTTGCTAATTATTAAATCAAATTGCAACAAAAAAAACCAAACTATTTCATTTTCAGTGTATTATACTGAATGTAATAAAATTTAATATCATTTAATATCAAATGATATCGCCAAATGTTGTACCTATGTTGTACCTGAAATTTTATTATCTTTAAAAATAGAGATTCTAAAATGGCATCATTAGCGACAATAACTTTAAGAAAAAAACCTAATAAAAGAGGGTTATTTCCCTTATCTATTAGGGTTACTAAAAATCGCAAATCCAGTTATATTTACCTTGGGCACTACTTAGACCTAAAATATTGGGACGAGAACAGAAAATGCGTTAGAAAATCACATCCGAACGCAGTTTACTTAAACAACCTCATTGCTACAAAGTTGGCCGAAACCAGCAAGATTTTGCTAAAATTGCAGACCAATAATAGTGATATCACACCACTACAAATTAAAGATGAAATAATTTATAAAGATAAGGGAAAATCATTTTTCGAGATTGCCGATATGCATTTAAAAGAATCTATTGCCAATAAAAAATTCTCCAGAATATCTGTAGAAAGGGCATATATCAATCACCTTAAAAGATATTCAAAATCCAAGGCATTAATCTTTCAAGATATTGACGAGAAATTTTTGAAAGATTATAAAACACATCTAATAATCGACAAATCACTTTCCGAACGTACTGTAGTTAATCATTTTGTATTTATAAGACTTATTTTCAATAGGGCCATCCGAAATGGAATTGTGGATAGAAAGTTCTATCCATTCGGTATAGGAAAGATCATCATCAAATTTCCAGAATCTAGAAAAATAGGATTGACCATAGACGAGATTCTTGCTATTGAAAATTTGGACAATTTAAGCCCGGAAGAGGAACATGCAAGAAACGTATGGTTATTTAGTTTCTATTTAGCAGGTATACGGATAGGAGACGTATTAAAAATACGATGGAGCGATATCTACGACGGTCGATTGCATTATACGATGAGTAAAAATTCCAAAATAGTTTCCCTAAAGCTTCCGGAAAAGATCCAACCTATTTTGGAGACTTACCTAAAATATAAAGATGGTGCAGATGACTTTGTTTTTCCTGAGCTTAAAGTTTCAGACCCTAAGAACCCCGAAGACATTTATATCAAAATTAAGACGGCCAATAAACGCCTTAACAGGCAATTAACCAATATTGCTTCTCACGCAAAAATCAGTAAAAAACTTACTATGCACATAGCTAGACATAGTTTTGGTCAAATTGCTGGCGATACAGTACCCGTGCAACTATTACAAAAATTATATAGACACTCATCTGTAACAACAACAATGATGTATCAATCCAGCTTTATAAGTACCGAAACGGATAGAGCCCTTGAAAATATTGTGAATTTTTGATTCAACTACCTGAAATAGCGACACAGCTCTATATTGGTGGGATGTGATATGTAACAGATACTAGGCTAACTTTGTTTGGTCACAATCTTACTTTAAGAATCTTACCAAATCCCTTCCACCATATAGTACCCGAACAATTCTAATATGATTCTCTAATATTCTATAGAATATTATGTGGGAAACGTAAGGGAGGCTAAATAGTCCTTCCTTAATTTCATTCCGTTTTTTGCCAATACCTGGGTTTTCTGCCAAGAGCACAAAGTATTCTTCCATTTGAATTAAATAAGATATCGCTTGGGCCTTGCCAAATTTGTATTCTCCAAATTCAAAGATTTCCTCGATGTCGTTTTCTGCCTCTTGCGCAAGAACGTATTTGGACATTAGGCTTTTCTTTTTGAAGCTATAATTTCTTGCATGGATCTTTGGCTATCAGGACCGTCCCAACCTTTCTCGATTTCCTTTCTTAAATCTCGAATTACTTTTTCCCGATATATGCTATGAAGTCTTAGGGCGTCCCTAATAACCTCACTGTTGTTTTGGTATTCCCCGGATTGAACCTGTTCAGAGATATACTCCTCTTGCTTCTTTGTGAAACTAATATTCATGACTTATATTTTTTAAAAGTAAAGATAATAAATTTATCCATATGTGTCAAATATGGATAATACAGTTTTTGATTTCACATTGATTTAATGGTGCTAAACTTCCCAAATCTTACAAAAACTTTGCGCATGGATCCTGATTCGATTTTATAGCGTTCCGGGGGATAAGCGTTAAATAAAATCGAATTAGGGCGCAACCTACTTTTGACCTGGCTTTACTTCTTTTCTGGACCATATCAAAAAGTCCTTGTAGATATCGGGATGCTCTTTAAAATAGCTATTCAGTTCCGTTGGATTGGCTGCTTTTCCCTGTTCGAAAGCCTTCTCCTTTTCTTCTTCGAACTGTACCACCTGGTAGCCCAAATAGCCCGAAATGGATAAAGAAATAATTAATATCAAACTGACCATGAACAATAGCCATTCAGGGATGATCTGCGACTTTTTCAACTGCTCCCCTATTTGGTTGGTTCTTGTATCCTGCCCTTGGAAATGATGTTCCTGCGTTCTCTTGAGTACCTCCAGTTCATTTCTTATTAGGGAAATATCCTGTACCGTTTCCGAACTGGTCAATTCCTTGCTTAGCAGTTCCAGTTTCACCAACATCTGTTTCATTTCTTCCAGTTCGTCCGTCAATAGTTCCGTAATCTCGTCCAACTTTG
>TARA_R100001369_G_scaffold92885_2_pt1 | contig 13592 bp, 14 predicted proteins | sample TARA_R100001369 | Tara Oceans TARA_R100001369 (sample SAMEA2621528) | marine metagenome | biome: marine biome (ENVO:00000447); feature: surface water layer (ENVO:00002042); material: "saline water (ENVO:00002010), including plankton (ENVO:xxxxxxxx)" | depth 5 m | reverse complement strand
CGGCAGGTATAACCCAGAAAGGGTTGTTGCTTTGGTAGGTTCCAGTGTTAAAGCCCCAAAATATTACACCACTAAAATAGGTTCTGAAATAGCTACCTTTCTTTATGCCAGTGGCGTGAATACGGAAAATTTCAGGGTGATAAACGGGGATGTACTTACGGGTTCCAAAACGAAGCCGGACGGATATTTGGGGTATTATAACAATACCGTATCTGTAATTCCCGAAGGTGATGATTATGAATTTTTTGGCTGGAACAAGCCTGTTTTCAATAAAATATCCTCAACTAGGGCCTTGACCTTCTCATGGTTGCAGCCCAATAAGAAATACGATTTGGATACCAATACCAATGGTGAACATAGGGCTTTTGTGGTAACTGGATTGTATGAAGAGGTTTTTCCAATGGATATTTATCCCTTACAGCTTCTAAAGGCATGTATGGTAAAGGACTTGGATGAAATGGAGCAGTTGGGTCTTTACGAAGTTGCTCCCGAAGATTTTTCACTTACAGAATTTATTTGCATCTCTAAACAACCCCATCAACAGATCATCAGGGAAGGGTTGGATTTATTATATAAAGAAATAGGATAAAAAGATGAGCTTAAAAAATAATTTACATAACCTAAAGGAGAAGTACAAAGGCAAGAAAATGGCCCCTGCATTCAATGCAATCCATACCTTTTTGTATGCTCCCAACGAAACTACACATTCTGGTTCCCATGTACGTGCCGTGGATGATTTAAAGCGTACAATGAACACGGTTATCATGGCTTTGGTCCCCGTACTTATTTTTGGGATTTTCAATGCCGGGTATCAGCACTATGCTGCTGTTGATGCGGCCAATGGTGTGGTTAGACAAGCTTCTCTTTTTGGGAACTTCCTAACTTGGGAGAATTTTATTATGGGAGCATGGACCGTGCTGCCATTGGTAATCGTTTCCTATGCGGTTGGACTTGCGGTTGAATTCTTGTTTGCCGTAATCAAGGGTCACGAGGTAGAGGAAGGTTATTTGGTTACCGGTATGTTGGTTCCCTTGATAGTGCCTATTGATACTCCCTTGTGGATGTTGGCTGTAGCCGTAGTATTTGGAGTGGTTATCGGAAAGGAAGTTTTTGGAGGTACCGGAATGAATATTTTGAACCCGGCGCTTACCATTAGGGCATTTTTATTCTTTGCTTATCCTACTTGGATGAGTGGGGATAAGGTTTGGGTACACCAAGCGGTTGATTTGGCCGGTGGTCCCGACGCTATTTCCGGAGAAACTATTTTGGGTTATTTGGCACAAGGTAAGGGGGCAGAAATGTCTTATTCCGTTGCCGATATGTTTTTTGGGTTTATCCCCGGATCTGTTGGGGAAACCTCTACAATACTAATTTTGTTGGGCGGACTGTTCTTGATCTATAGTAAGATTGCCAGTTGGAGGATCATGCTGAGTGCAGTAATAGGGGCCTTGGTCATGGGACTTATCTTTAATGGCGTGGTCGATGCAGGCTGGATAACCGAGACAAGCAAGTTTTACGGATTAATGAGTTTTGCCTTCTGGCAACACTTGATAGTTGGTGGTTTGGCCTTTGGTATTGTGTACATGGCAACCGATCCGGTTACCGGTGCCCAGACTAACAAGGGTAAGTGGTATTATGGATTCTTTATAGGATTTATTTCAGTATTGATAAGAGTTTTCAACCCTGCTTATCCAGAAGGCGTATTCTTGGCTATTTTGTTGATGAACGTTTTTGCTCCAACAATTGATCACTATGTGGTTAGGGGGAATATAAATAAAAGATTGAAGCGTGCTAAGAACGCTACTATTTTACCTAGGGACGGTGAAGGAAAGGCACAGGAATTAAAAGCAGAAACAGTATAATCATGGCAGTTAATACAGATAAAAATAGTTACACCGTTATTTTCGCCGCCGTTATGGTGGTCATAGTAGGGTCTCTTTTGGCATTTTTTGCGTCTTCACTCAGTGAAAAGATCCAGGAGAACGAAAGACTGGAAAAACAACAGAATATTCTTTATGCCATGGGCGTAAACGAAAATGAGGATGAAGGAAGTGTAAATTTTGTTTCTACCGATAAGGTTGCTGGTGAATTTGAAAAATATATCACGGAGCAATTGGTAATTGAAGGGGATAAGATTACCAAGGACGACAATGCCTACCTAATAGACCTTAAAAAACAGGAAACTGAGGCCAAAGCTGGTAAAACAAGGAAATTACCTTTGTTTATTGGTGAAAAGGACGGCTCAAAGTATTATATCATTCCTATGAGGGGCAAAGGTCTTTGGGATGCTATATGGGGATTTGTTGCCCTGGATAATAATTTGGTAGTAAAAGGCGTGTACTTTGACCACAAAGGGGAGACCCCAGGTTTAGGGGCCAATATTAAGCAACGTTACTTTATGGACGACTTTACCGGAGAATCCATTTTAAACGGTACCGAATATGCCGGAATAGCCGTTGCCAAGGGAAATAACGATCCTACCAACGAAATTAAAGATGATAATGAGGTTGATGCATTGGCGGGAGCAACCATTACCGGTAACGGTCTGTCTGCGATGATCAAAGAAAGCGTAAACCTATATAAGTCCTACTTGGAATCAATACGAGTTAAAAATTAAAACATGGCACTACTTTCAAAAAAAGATACGAGTCTAATATTAGACCCTTTGGCAGATAATAACCCTATTACCATTCAGGTATTGGGAATTTGTTCAGCATTGGCAATTACAGCAGAACTAAAGGCGTCCATAGTAATGGCCCTATCGGTTATGTTCGTATTGGGTATGGGAAATGTTGTTATTTCCTTAATGCGGAACATTATACCTTCCAAAATTAGAATTATTGTACAATTGGTGGTTGTAGCTGCCTTGGTTATTATGGTGGATCAGGTGCTTAAGGCCTTTGCATATGAATTGAGCAAAACGCTTTCTGTGTTCGTGGGTCTTATCATTACCAACTGTATCATTATGGGACGTTTTGAGGCTTTTGCTTTGGCAAACGGACCATGGAGGTCTTTCTTGGATGGTATCGGAAACTCGGCCGGATATGGTTTAATATTGATCATAATTGGATTTTTTAGGGAGCTATTGGGCTCAGGTACATTGCTTGGGTTTAAAGTCTTGGGCGATCCTATAGAGAAAACTGGTCTTTATGCCATAGGCTATGAGAATAACGGATTTATGTTATTGTCCCCCATGGCCTTGATCGTTGTTGGTCTCATTATCTGGGTACAACGTTCACGAAACAAAGCTTTAATAGAAGAAAACTAGTAGTCATCATAAGAATAGAATGTTATGTTAGAACATGTAGAATTATTTTTTAAATCCATATTTATAGATAATATGGTATTTGCCACGTTCTTAGGAATGTGTTCTTATCTTGCCGTTTCTAAAAAAGTGACTACTGCAGTTGGTCTTGGAGCAGCTGTGGTCTTTGTATTGGCAGTTACGGTGCCCCTAAATTGGTTATTGGATCAGTATCTATTAAGGGATGGGGCCTTAGCTTGGCTAGGACCTGAGTATGCGGATTATAACCTAAGCTTTTTATCTTTTATCCTCTTTATTGCAACCATAGCCACTATGGTGCAATTGGTAGAGATTGTTGTGGAAAAATTTTCTCCAGCGCTCTATAATTCTTTGGGTATATTTTTACCACTTATTGCGGTAAACTGTGCCATCTTGGGAGGTTCGTTATTTATGCAGTCTAGGGACATCCAAACTCTTGGATTGGCCTTTAATTATGGACTTAGTTCCGGTATCGGCTGGTTCTTGGCTATTTTGGCCATTGCAGCCATACGTGAGAAAATTAGATACTCCAATGTTCCACCACCACTTAGAGGTCTTGGAATAACCTTTATAATCACTGGACTTATGGCTATTGGTTTTATGAGTTTTGGCGGTATGTTAACTGGCGGTGATGAGGCTCCAAAGGAAGTGGAGCAGAATACTGCACAACAGTTAGAGGAAGATAAAATAATTAAGGAGACCAAGGAAAATACGGTTTCTTACAACAACGCTATAATAAACGAGTAAAAATGATATTAGCTACAAGTACAATTGGAACAATAGTGATCACGGTAGTTGCTTTTTTAATACTACTGTTATTGTTGGTGGCACTATTACTGTTTACCAAGGAAAAATTATCCCCATCAGGGCCTGTAACCATAACCATTAATGGTGAAAAGAAAATTGAAGTAAGTTCTGGGGGGTCATTATTGTCCACTTTGGGAAACCAGAAAATATTTCTTCCTTCTGCCTGTGGAGGTGGAGGAACCTGTATTCAGTGCGAATGTCATGTGCTGTCCGGTGGTGGTGAGGCACTACCTACGGAAACACCACATTTTTCCAAAAAGGAATTGAACCATGGTGCTCGTTTGGCCTGTCAGGTAAAGGTGAAGCAGGATATGGAAATCACTATTCCTGAAGAAGTTTTTGGAATTAAAAAATGGCAGGGAACTGTCGTACGTAATTATAACGTGGCTTCATTTATCAAGGAATTTGTAGTTGAAATTCCTGAAGATATGGGGTATAAGGCCGGTGGATATATACAGATCGAGATTCCTCCCTGTGAAGTGAAATTCTCTGAAATGGATATCACTGCGCATCCCGAAGAGCACGAAACCCCAGATAAGTTTCAGGCAGAATGGGATAAATTTAACCTTTGGCCGTTGGTCATGAAGAACCCGGAAACTGTGGAAAGAGCTTATTCTATGGCTTCTTATCCTGCTGAGGGAAGGGAAATCATGTTGAACGTTCGTATTGCCACTCCACCTTGGGATAGGGCCAAGAATGGTTGGATGGATGTTAATCCAGGGATTGCATCTTCCTATATCTTCAATTTGAAAAAAGGTGATCCTGTGGTAATTTCTGGACCTTACGGTGAATTCTTTATCAACGAATCGGATTCTGAGATGTTATATGTTGGTGGTGGTGCAGGTATGGCTCCAATGCGTTCACATCTTTATCACCTGTTCAATACATTAAAGACCAACAGAAAAGTTACCTATTGGTATGGTGGTAGGTCTAAACGTGAATTGTTTTATTTAGATCATTTTTATAGACTTGAAAAGGAGTTTCCAAACTTCAAGTTCTATTTGGCACTATCAGAGCCATTACCAGAGGATAACTGGAAGGTAAAAGAGAATATTGATGCACCAGGTGACGGTTTCGTAGGGTTTATTCACAACTGTGTAATAGAAAATTATTTGAACCATCACGAATCGCCTGAAGATATTGAACTATACTTCTGTGGACCACCATTGATGAACAAGGCAGTTCAGAAAATGGGAGAGGATTTCGGTATTCCTGATGAACATATTAGATTTGACGATTTCGGAGGTTAATTTATAGCCTTTGCAAATTACAGGACCTTGAAGGTCTAATATTAGACCTGTCAGGTTTTCAAAACCTGACAGGTCTTTTTTTTGAGCAATGTTTTAAGAATGCCAAAATTTATTTTTGGCTTAGGAATTTAAAATAGAGATAATGAGTACGCCCTTAACGGAACAGGAATTGCATAATTTGGCCATGAATATTGTTGGGAAGCAATTGGAGGCCGAGGGGTTCGAGTTTATGGGGGTTAATAGTAAACCCAAAAAAAATCCCCAATTTGTCTGTCTTAAGGATAAGAAACTATTTTTTATAGTGGTGCGTAGTGTAATGCATCCGCAAGATCCAAGAGATTATGATATATCCCTAATGCAGAAAATTAAGGATCATGCCCTAGCCCAAAACGGTGAAGCCTACTATGCCGGGGTAGGTCTATATAATGCAGAGGATAGGAATCTGCCGGTTTATCTTAATGAAGCTTATATATTGGAATATGACGGACTTATTAAAATATAGTGTCACTCGTTTAGGAGTAATTTTTTTAATTCTGTTCCTTGCAGGATGTAGGACCAATGAGTCCAAATGGGTAAAGAATGTAAGTTCTGGATCGGCCCTGGGAACTTCTTATAACATTACTTATTTGGCTACCACAGAATTGAATTTTGAACAGGAAATTGATTCCCTTTTTCAAGTTTTAAATCAATCTATGTCTACCTATATACCTACTTCCGATATCTCACGAATTAATGCCGGAGATTCTACTATTGTTGTAGACGGTATGTTTAGGGAGGTATTTGAACTTTCGGGTAAGGTTTTTGAAGCTACGGACGGTTATTTTGATCCTACAGTCGGCGTATTGGTGAACGCCTGGGGTTTTGGACCGGGAACAGAGTTGGAAATGGACAGTATTAAGGTAGATAGTCTGTTGGATTACGTGGGTTTCAACAAAGTTGCCATTAATTATGATAGTACCATAAAAAAGGCGGATCCTGCCATATATTTTGATTTTAATGCCATAGCCAAAGGTTATGCGGTAGATCGTCTTGCCGTTTTGTTGAGGAATAAGGGCATTACGGATTTTTTGATAGAGGTAGGGGGGGAACTGGTGGCCCAAGGAGAAAACAGGCTCAAGGATAAAAAATGGGTCGTAGCCATTGATGATCCCATGATGGAGGAAAGTAGGACCTACAAAAGAACCTTGTATATGAAAGACATTGCCATGGCATCCTCAGGGAACTATAGAAAATTCAAAATTGATCCCGAAACTGGCGCAAAGTATGTCCATACAATAGACCCCAAAACCGGTTATACCAAAAGCTCAAATATCTTGGCGACAAGTGTAATGGCTAAGGATTGTGCCACTGCAGATGCTTTTGCCACTTCTTTTATGGCCATGGATCTGGAGAAAACAAAGACAATATTGGCCCAACATAAAGAATTGGAAGGCTATATTATTTATTTGGATCCAGAAGGGAACGTCTTGGAATATATGACGAACGGATTTAAGGAGAATGTACTGGAGTAGTTATTTGGATACCAAGGGAATAATCTCTCCTTTGGCCAAACGATAATTGTCCACCTCGGCAGGGGATAGTTTTTTGGAGTAATCCACTTCCTCTACCTTAAAGCCCATAGATCTTAGCTTTGCAAAATAATCCCGTCCATAAATACGAACGTGGTCGTACTGTCCAAATATTTTGGCCCTTTCCTTTTTGTCCGTAATACTATTGTCCTCATAAGTATCGGCCCTATTAAGATCTTGCGGAATTTGAAAAATACCCCATCCTCCAGGTTTTAATACCCTGTACAATTCCTGCATTGCTTTGGTATCGTCTGGAATATGTTCCAGAACATGGTTGCAGAATATTACATCAAAGGAATTTTCTGTGAAAGGAAGGTTGCAAATATCCGCTTTTACATCCGCCAAGGGCGAATTTAGATCGGTGGTAGTGTAGTCCAGGTTTTTTTGGTTTCTAAATCTTTTATAAAACGCCTGTTCAGGTGCAAAATGTAAGACCTTAAGTTTGTCCGTAAAAAAATTGGTCTCATTTTTTAGATAAAGCCATAATAATCGGTGCCGTTCCAAGGATAGGGTAGAGGGCGATAATACATTTTCCCTTGGATGCTCATAGCCATAGGGAAGAAAGCTTTTAAACTTCTTTCCATCTATAGGGTCGGTATAACGATCGCCCCGCATGCTGAGTGCCATAAGGGGGCGAACCAAATAACTTAGTTTAATAAGAATTGGCCTGGGGATGGTGTTTAAGATGTATTTAAATAATTTTTTCAAAGTGCTTTACCGAATTTACCATAGAAATAAAGAAATTTCACCAAGCGTTTTCAAGAGGTAATTTATAATGGCTTTAAAAGTGAATGAAAGAATTGCCAACTTTGACCTACAAAGTGGTTATTGTATTTGAACTTAAAAATAAAACAAGGTGGAAAAACCAGTTTAAATTTATAGTACCAACGCTTTTTGGCGGAACTCCGCTTCTTCATCACTCTCTATTCCCAATGCCTCATAAATATAGGCAAAGGTGGACAATATCTCGGGTTTTCCATCTATGATGGCAACATCGTGCTCAAAATGTGCGCTAGGTTTATTATCTGCTGTTAGAATGGTCCAGCCATCCTTTAGTTGCTTTATTCTTCTGGTACCCAAATTAATCATGGGTTCAATGGCCACAACCATACCTTCTACAAATTTCTTGCCCCGTCCACGTTTGCCGTAGTTGGGCATTTCTGGATCTTCGTGCATTTCCCTGCCCAATCCGTGACCGACCAATTCCCTAACTACCCCATAACCATGGCTTTCGGTATATTGTTGAATGGCATAACCTACATCTCCTACACGGTTTCCGACCTTAAATTCACGTATCCCCACATATAAGGATTCTTTGGTGACCTGTAATAGTTTTTTTGTTTCGGCATCAACCTCCCCAACCTCAAAGGTATAGGCGTGATCTCCATAAAAACCGTTTTTAAGGACCCCGCAATCTATAGAGATAATATCCCCTTCAACCAAAGGGGTATCGTTGGGAATTCCATGGACCACTTGGGCATTAGGGCTCATGCACAATGAATTGGGAAAATCGTACAAACCCAAGAAACCCGGGATACCACCGTGATCCCTTATAAATGTTTCTGCCATGCCGTCTAGCTGTAAGGTGGTAACCCCTGGCTTAACCTCACTGGCCAACATTCCCAAAGTCTTGCTGACGATCAATGCACTTTCGCGCATTAATTCTATCTCTTCTAAAGTCTTGATCTTTATCATAGAATGCAAATGTAAAACAATACTTTTAAAACTGCACGTTTAGAGGTATTTGCAAATACATTGAAAGCTAAAAAGTAATTATACCAAAGGTTTTCTTGTCATCAATGCGGGTTGTGGAACACCCATAAGCTTAAGAATGGTAGGTGCAATATCTCCTAAAACACCATCCTTTATACTCTTCAATTCTTTGTCTACCAAAATTAAGGGGACTGGATTTGTGGTATGTGCCGTATTTGGACTACCATCCGGATTTATCATGGTCTCACAATTTCCGTGATCGGCAATGACCAAAGTGGTATATCCATTTTCCAGACCCGCGTTAATAACGGATTCCGCACAACTATCCACAGTTTCACAGGCCTTAATTGCCGCTTGCATATCTCCGGTATGCCCAACCATATCGGGGTTGGCAAAATTGAGACAAACAAAATCTACCTCTCCTTTTTTTAACTCGGGAATTATGGCATCCCTTATCTCGTAGGCGCTCATCTCTGGCTTTAAATCATAGGTTGCTACCTTGGGTGACGGACATAGAATTCGCTCTTCCCCCTCAAATGGAATTTCCCTGCCACCGTTAAAGAAAAAGGTTACATGTGGGTATTTTTCGGTTTCCGCAATTCTAATCTGTTTCTTGTGGGCTTTGGCCAAGGTTTCTCCCAAGGTTTCGCTAATGTTATCCTTATCATAAACTACTTTAACTCCCTTGTAAGAATCATCGTAGTTGGTCATGGTAACATAATATAGGTCCAATTTGTGCATGTTGAGTTCATGCATATCTTCCTGACTTAGCACCTGGGTAAGCTCCCTGCCACGGTCTGTCCTAAAATTGAAAAAGATTACAACATCACCATTTTTAATGGTAGATAAGGGCGCCCCTAGATTATCAGTGACCAATAATGGTTTTAAAAATTCATCCGTAATCCCGGATTCATAGCTGGCCAATATGGATTCTTCAATATTAGCTGTTTTTTGTCCTTCACCATTTACTAAAAGGTCATAGGCCAATTTTACCCGTTCCCATCTCTTGTCCCGGTCCATGGCATAATAACGGCCAATAACACTGGCCAGTTTTGCATTTTTGTCGGAGCAATAATTATTCAGCGCTTCTACATACCCTATTCCACTTTTGGGGTCTACGTCCCTACCATCGGTAAAGGCATGGATATACGTTTTTTTAAGGCCGTAACTTTCACTGGCATCAATAAGTCCTCTAAGGTGTGAGGTATGGCTATGTACGCCACCATCACTAAGCAATCCCAATAAATGGACCGGTTTGTCATTGTTTTTGGCATACAGCAGCGCATCTTTTAGCACTTGCTCATCTTTTAGGGTATCCTGATCAATAGCCAGGTTTATTTTTGCCAAATCTTGGTATACTATTCGACCGGCCCCAAGGTTCATATGGCCCACTTCACTATTGCCCATTTGTCCTTCCGGCAACCCTACATTCATTCCATCGGTGAGGAGATTGGAATTGGCGTATTTGGTATAAAGTGAGTCTATAAAAGGCGTGTTGGCATTTTCTATGGCGGAGACTTTGGGGTCTGGGGATTTACCCCATCCATCCAAAATCATTAAAATTACTTTCTTGTTCATGTTACATTTGTTGTTAGTGTCAAAAATAAAACTATTGTATATGGATTACTAGAATTTGGGACAGCTTTTTCGAAAATTTTAAATCCAAGGAGGATTTTTTTTAGGAGATGGGCCAAAAGAAGGTTTTTTGTTAAAATTTTGTTATTTAATAGAAAAAAGTGAAACAAATTTAATGGAATGGAGTCTGTTAGGGTAATCAATAATCACTAATTAATCTTATTCATCATGAGAAAAACAATTTTAACAGTCGCCATAGCTTTATTGTTTATGGTTGCAGGCGTTCGCGCCGAGAGTAGTAACAATCTTTACAAACTAAGTGAATCGGTATTAATGGTTAAGCCAGGAGAATTGAGCTCTTTCTGCAAGGCAATTGTCAAAGGAGATTTGGAAACCGTTAAACGACTAATTGAGTTAGGAGAAGATGTTAATCAAAAATCTTTGGGAAAAACACCTGCCATTTTTGCCGCGCGTTACAACAAGGTTGAAATTCTGGAGCTGCTTATCGCCAATGGGGCCGATCTTAAAATTAAGTGCGATAATGGTTACAACGCAAAGAAACATGCCGAACTATCCAATGCTACTGAGGCCTTGGAGGTAATCAACGCCAGCCTGAAGAAAAAGTAGTTGTTGCGAATACAGCAATAAAAAAAACCTATCGAATTTAATCGATAGGTTTTTTTATTACTTTAATTTGCTTTTATAGTGTTCAGGTAAAAGAGCAAATTCAAATGTCTAGAATTCAAATCCAGTAAAGGCCCTAAATAAAAAAGCATAAAGTGCCATGGATAGCATTGCCACGCAGAATACAGAGTAGATCTTTAAAAATACTACTACGAATTCTGGTTTACAATTCTCGAATGCCGCTAAATAAATGTTCTTAAAGTGTAATAAAGTTCCCATATAGTCTCATTTAAATGATTGTAAATCAAAGCTATAAGGGTTAAATTTGTGTGGGCAATAAGATTTGGTTCCGGTGCAATATACTAATAATACGCTTAAATACTAATCTTGTTAAGATAATTTGGCTATTGTTGACCTTTAAATCGGTCAATGGCCTCTTTTATCCGTTCAATGCGATTATCGGGGTCCGGATGTGTACTCTGAAATTCGGGTACTCTATTTGGACCGGCCGCAGCCTTTAAAATTTCCATCACATTAATCATTTCATAGGGGTCGTAACCGGATTGTATCATAAAAAGCACTCCTAATTCATCACTTTCCAATTCATCTTCCCGGCCGTTGGTCAATAGGGTATTTTGGCCAATACTACTGACAATTCCACCAGCATCGGCACCAACGGAAGCTCCCATACTTATCGTCTGCCAAAAGTTGCTATCCGCAATCCTCTCTGCGGAGTGTCTGCCAATTACATGCCCAATCTCATGTCCCAATACTCCTGCCAACTGCGCTTCGTTTAATTGGGAGAAAAGGGCATAGGTTACAAATACGGGGCCACCTGGGAGTGCAAAAGCATTGATGGTTTGCTCATCTGCCAATAAATGAAAATCGTATTTATATGGTGTTTCCCTGGCAATACTGTTATTCACCAATTTATTGCCTAACTGATCAACAAAAGACTGTAATCGTTCATCGGGATATAGACCGCCATACTGTTGGGCCACTTCAGGTGCACTTTGCAAGCCAATGGCCACTTCCTGCTCCGTGCTCATATTAATGTTCTGGACCCTGCCGGTATAAGGATTTTCCTCCTTGTTGCTGCAGCGCTGTACAAAGGCGAAGGCTACAATTGCCAATCCTATGAATATCCTTATTTTCCAACTACCTCTTCTCATTTGTAATTTTTATGTCATAGTTATGAAATTACAAAAACTACTTATAGGAGATCTGGATTAATATCCAAAATATTGTTCTGAATATAACCTTTTAGAAATCCTGTAGTGAAGTTTTCCTTCCCAATAATGTCTTCCTCCAATAATAGCTTAAAAATATTCTTTCGTCTAAAGGACTTTAGCATGGGTATGGAAAGGGGGGCATAGCTGTAATGCCATGGTTCATATTTAAATCCCTTTCTTTTGGGGTTATCGGTATATACCAAATAAAAGCCATATTTATTGGCATTGTCGTCCATCCATTTTTTTAAGAGTTGGAAAGGACCGCCTTCTTCGAATTTTTCGGGTACCAAAACATCTCCTGTAGTTTTTGGATAGCCGTCAATGATGTCTATATCGGTTCCCCAATGATGCCTGCTGGTGCCAGGGATGGTGGAATATTCAATAATTTTTTCAATGGCACCCAATTTGGTCATTCCTTTTTCCCCAGTATATTGCAGGTATTTACGTTCCCAAATGCCTTCCTGACGATAAAAATTACGATAGCTCGATACAATTTTCAGATCCATACCCTCACTATAGGCAGCCCTTTTCATCTCAACAAAGGAGTCATGCGCTTCTTTTCTTAAGTTGATGTTCTCGCCATATAATTTAATATCCACTTTGCCCATTAATTCGGCTACTGAATATTCTGTTTCCTGAGATAGGGTAAGGCCTGGCAGTAGTGAAAGGGCAAGACCGGTATAGCTACTTTTTTTAATAAAAGATCTTCTTTGCATAGGGTACTAATTATATAATTATAAGCAATCCATTTAATCCAATTACTCCAAAAATACTGCCAAGATTTACATTCTATGGGTATTGATCCATAAAACTTGGGAAATAGGAACAAAATGGAGACAATAAAGTTACTTAATTTCTGTAAGATTTGGTCCGGAACACAGAGGAATTACCATTCAGGATAGGGGAGGGAAGGAGGACTTTTCCTAGTACAAGCAATACATTTCCCTGTAAGAACCACAATAACAATTGGTAGCTGATAGCGGTATTGAAGTGTATGCTATTAATTAGTTCTTCGAATTTTGGGAAAGGTACAAATAGCCCTGATGTTTTATTTTTAAATCGTTGAGGGTTATAATGTAAAAGTATACCCCCGAGGACAGTCCTATATCTCCTTTGACCAGCATATTTCTGTTGGAGATACCTTCAAATTCATCCCTATAGTTTTCTTTGTAATAGACCAATACCCCGTATCTGTTGAAGATTTGAAGTAGATTGTTGGGAGATTCCTCTATGCCATCAATAACAAGATAATCGTTGGTGCCATCACCGTTAGGCGTTAAGAAATAATTGCCCAAGTCTATGGTGGTAAGGGTTTCATTTAGATCAAGCGCCCCGCCGATGGTAATAATCTCGTAATCATTTGGAACAAAGGTATCCGAGCTTAACGTTCCAAAGGAAAATTCACCTTCCAAAGCCGAATTCCCAAGATTGATCCATTTCTGTTGACTTTTGCTCCAGCCAACTACAATTAGGTCACTAATGTAATTCCCAAGATTTCCTATATTGCTCCTATTGTCCCAGCTTAGGGTAACTGTGCTGG
>TARA_R100001369_G_scaffold84196_1_pt1 | contig 13642 bp, 12 predicted proteins | sample TARA_R100001369 | Tara Oceans TARA_R100001369 (sample SAMEA2621528) | marine metagenome | biome: marine biome (ENVO:00000447); feature: surface water layer (ENVO:00002042); material: "saline water (ENVO:00002010), including plankton (ENVO:xxxxxxxx)" | depth 5 m | reverse complement strand
TATTTGCAAAACGGAGCGCAAAGGAAAACCGCAGGTACTCCTGTCGAGGTCACTACAAGCAAGAAACCACGTCTTTTTAGGCGTGGTTCTTTTTTTTGCGGAAAAAGCCAAACGTAGATTGATGTTTTGAAATAAATAAGGATTAGGCTACCAATGCCGAAAGGCACTAACAATCCCATATTCAGAACTAATATTACTTCTATTCCAACAAAAAAAACTAATTAATCCACAATTAAAAAAAAAGAAATATCTTGCATCTAATGGGAATATTTGACTTTAGAGATCCAAGCAAAAGAAAAAAAAAGACAGTTACTGTCATTATTGAATGTACCCCTAAAGAGATAAGAATTAATAATTCACCTATTAGTTTTCCAACAAACTACAATATCATAAAAAACATATTGGGTGATGCCACGCGCATAGAACCTATTAAACAAACCAATAACAGCGTATATCTTTGGGATGGTTTGGGCATCTATTGTTCGTGCGCCGACCCTGAAAAGATGTTAATGCTCCTACTTGTAGTAGATAACAGATACGGACTAGGTCACCAACCAAAAAGCAACTTCACAGGCACAGTCCTAATAGACGGTGAGACCATGGAAACCTCCCTAGAAAATGTCGGTCTTGACCGCCCCTATATAATTAGGTCGGTAATTAAAGATAATAGTCAAGTTGCAATTGCCATAGGTTGGAATCCTGGCATTTAAATTATACCTCAGCAAAAGGAAATAGACCTAATAATGCCATAGTCTTAGGTTAAAGACTGTTACGGTATTTATTCTTATCTTATAAGTCCGATTTGGGTATTGCATATTTGTTTCCCTGTAAAACTCGAGTCGCTTTCCTTTAAAAACATTGTTGGAAACACATAAAATGCCCCGTGGCATTCTAAACCAAGCCTTTCATTTTTACACTATTGATAATATTTACCATCTTTATTAATTAATGTTTATTGAATTTTATTAAATTGATAAGGAATTTAGCAAAGAAGCCTCATTCAAGTTATTAATATTTCAATTAGATGCCGATTAAAAGTTACCTAGCGCTTCCCATTACAGGAAAAAAAGAAGAGTTGATGAAGGCCCTGAGAAACCTTCATCAATGTGAGGTCGTCCCTGCCAAGAACCAAGATGTCCTTGCCCTGGTAACCGACACCTCCGACGAAATAGAGGAAGAAATTCTCAAAGAAAAAATTGAAGCTATAGATAGTCTCAAAATGTTATCCCTGGTATCCGGTTTTAACACACCGCCTAATTAATATATCTATGTACAAATCTGCAACAAATAGAAGAAGTTTTATTAAGAAAATGGCCATGTTATCAGCCATGACTGCTGCTGCCTCCATGTTTCCCGGAATTATATTTGCAAGTGAACAGGAGAAAGGAATTCCTGAAGGTGCCAACCTAGATTGGAAAAAGGGCCCTTGTAGATTCTGTGGCGTGGGATGCGGAATACTTGTGGGCACAGAAAACGGAAGGGCCGTTGCAGTAAAAGGAGATCCCAACTCATCGGTCAATAAGGGATTACTTTGCGTAAAGGGATATCACCAGATTATGTGTATTCAATCCAAGGACAGGCTTACACATGCGCTGGTCAAGAAAAATGGCAAGTATGTCCAAACCCCAATCAACGAGGCTTTGGATCTTGTTGCTTCCAAAATGAAAGGAACTATTGAAAAGCACGGCAAGGATTCCGTTGCCATGTACACCTCCGGACAATCCACAATTCCAGAAGGATATATAGCTTCAAAACTAATGAAGGGGGCCATAGGCACCAATAATCTGGATTGCAATGCGCGTTTATGTATGGCAAGTGCCGTAACAGGCTTCCTGACCAGCTTTGGCGCGGATGAACCAATGGGTTGTTATGAAGATATTGATCATGCAGATTACTTTGTGACTTGGGGTAATAATATGGCCGAAATGCACCCTGTATTATTCTCGAGAATGCTGGAGCAAAAATCACAACGCGGTGCCAAAATTATAGATTTTGCCACAAGGACAACACGCTCCAGTACGGCATCGGACAAGTCCATTCTGTTTGAGCCCCAAACCGACCTAGCAGTTGCCAATGCCATTTGTTACGAGATTATCAAAAATGGCTGGATAAACAAATCCTTTGTTGAAAATCACTGTAGTTTTAGCAAAGGGCTCACCAATATGGGCTACGGCCTGGAAGACCATTATGAATTTACCGATAAGCCAGAAAAAATAGACTTTGATGCCTATAAGGAGTTTCTGAAAGATTACAGTCCGGAAAAGGTTGCCAAATATTCTAAAGTCTCCGTGAAGGACATCAAATATTTAGCCTCTATTTATGGTGATCCAAATAAAAAGGTTGTTTCCTATTGGTGCATGGGAATGAACCAACATACGCGTGGTACTTGGATTAATAATTTAGTATACAATATACATTTACTAACTGGAAAAATTTCCCAACCAGGGAATGGCCCATTTTCTTTAACCGGACAACCTTCCGCTTGTGGCACTGCCCGCGAGGTGGGCACTTTTACCCATAAATTACCTCACGGTGTTGTCAACAATAAGGAAGATAGGGAGATGGCAGCTAAAATTTGGAAGGTTCCTGTCGACAATATTCCATCCAAACCCACCTATCACGCAACTGAAATGTTTAGGGCCGTAGATAGAGGGGATATCAAGTTTATATGGGTGCAAGCCACAAACCCCTTGGTTTCACTGCCTAAGACCAGTCGCTACAGGCCAGGAATGGAAAAAGACTCTTGTTTTATTGTTGTTTCGGATGTATTTCCAACACCTACTTCGGATGTGGCAGATGTTATTCTACCTGCTTCCTGGCATATCGAGAAGAGTGGACTATATGGCAACTCTGAAAGACGAACCCAACATTGGGACAAAATGGTGGAAGGCCCAGGTGAAACTACGCCAGATGCCTGGATGTTTATCGAGGTAGCAAAACGAATGGGATATGGAAATCTGTTTCCCTATAGCAAAGAAAATCACGTAGAGGAAATATACAACGAATACAGACAGTTTCATGAAGGCGCTAAACATGGTATGGCACCATTGGACGTGCTGAAAAAAGAATCTGGCGCCATTTGGCCCTATGTAAATGGAAAATCAACCCAATGGCGATTTAACGCAAAATATGATCCTGCCTGCTCCAATGGCAAAGACTTTCATTTTTATGGAAAGCCAGATGGAAAAGCTGTGATATGGCAACGACCTTTTGAAGAAGCTCCGGAAAAGCCGGATGAAGAATATCCATTCTGGCTGAATACAGGACGTGTAATAGAACACTGGCACACCGGTTCCATGACCCGCAGAATCCCCGTATTACATCAAGCCATGCCCCATGCCTATGTAGAGTTTCATCCGGATGATGCCAAGTCATTAGGAATAAGAAATGGCGAAAATATCAAAATAACCTCCCGAAGGGGTTCCTGTAATTTACCCGCTTCTATTAATGAAAGAGGACTGCCCACCAAAGGACAAGTATTTGTTCCATTCTTTGACGAAAATATGCTTATTAACGATGTGACTCTTGATGCTTTCTGTCCCATTTCCAAAGAACCTGATTACAAGAAATGCGCTGTTAAAGTTGAAAAAGCATAAGATATGAAAAAGAGACTGGGAATCATATCATTTTTTGTAATCATCTTCATAGCGTTTATTATCACTTGGAACTATAGTTACCAGGAAGGCCTGGAAGAAGCAGACATACCTACTATTGAAACTCCCACTGGAAATTTTATTCCTTCGGAAAGTAATGTTTTTAAGAGGTTCGACAATAAAGGCATGGATTACTCAAATATGCCAATAGACGAGAACCATCAGCGCACACTTGAAAGTTACTATGACAATAGGGCATATCCCGGAGCTCCACCAAGTATTCCACATCCGGTAGCGAAGGATCGAAGCTTAGGAGGCAACACCTGCTTGCAATGTCACCAGAATGGCGGATTTGTAGAAAAATTCAATGCTTATGCCCCTGTAACCCCCCATCCCGAGATGATAAACTGTCGCCAATGCCATGTTGCCATAAACTCCAATAACACGTTTAGGGAATTTGCTTTTGCCAAAGTACAACCCCCAAAAGTAGGGGTTGGCGCAAATAATGCCATGCCGGGAAGTCCTCCTATGATCCCCCACCAATTACAGATGAGGGAAAACTGCATTTCCTGTCATTCCGGACCAAGTGCCCCTAAAGAAATTAGAGTCTCACATCCGGAGCGCATTAATTGCAGGCAATGCCATTTACCCATAAAAAATGAGAAGCTCCAAATGGATGCCAGTACCTTCCTAAGACAATTTAATAGTTCATATGAAGAATAAAACCCTTACATATTATTTATTAGCCCTATTGATTCTGGGGTTCTACTCTTGCAAAGAAGAAGGGGAATATCATTCCATTTCAGATAAGATAGAAGCAGAGGGCAAACCCTACCATGGAAAGCTTACCTCAGACCCATTATTGGTCGATTCTGAATTAATTACAATTACCGAAGGAGAACATACATTCCTGATACCGGAAAGAAAAGGACAAATAAAATCATTTGCATGCACGGAGTGTCATTCCAGACCTGTTGCACAAATGAAGAACATGGATGCTCAAAAAGCCCACTGGGACATTAAATTGAATCACGCCAATAGTGAGGTAATGAATTGTGCTACCTGCCATAACGGAAATGATATGAACAATCTAAATGCCCTTACTGGCCAAAACATAGATTTCAACCTTAGTTATAAACTTTGTGCACAATGCCACTTTAGTCAGTTCGAAGATTGGAAAGGAGGTGCCCATGGTAAAAAAGTTGCTGGATGGGCACCGCCTCGAGCATCAATGACCTGCGTAAATTGTCATAATCCTCACAGTCCCGGTTTTGAGAAAAGGTGGCCGGTACAATTCAATACCCAAACATTAAAAGAGCGAAAAGAAGGTTTAGATCACTAAAAACAAAGGTATGAGCGTTAATAAAAAATGGTATTCCCTAGATCTAGGTTCAAATAAGAAAAAAGAGTCTTCCGGATCTTGTGGATGTGGAAAGTCGCAAGGTAGTTGCAATAGCCAGAAAGAGGAACTAAGTGCCGATGAATTTTATGAAGCCGCCATCAATGCTTCAATAGGCGAGGAAAGACATAGAGATGGTTTTGAGCAGGTTTTTGATGTAAAGATGGATAGAAGGACTGCCTTTAGAAAATTAACAGCCAGCCTACTTATAGGAGCCGGAGCAGTTAGTACCTCTTGTAGCGTTATAGTGGACGATGAAACTAAAGAAAAGGCACAAATTGATTGGGAAGAACAGTTTAAAGGAAACTATAAGCTGATGACCGATGAAGAGAAGCAAAGTACCGTTAATAGACTTATGCGATCGTATGAATTACGTACCGGCAAAAATATAAGTATGACGGCAGAAAATGCCGTAGAAGACGTTCTCTTTGGATATGCTTTTAATATTTCCAAATGTCAAGGGTATATGAACTGTGTAACCGCCTGCGTGGAGGAGAACAATCAGGATAGAAATTCACAAATGCAGTATATCCGTATCCACGAAATGAAAGATGGGGAAGGATTTAAGTTTGACAAGGCAGATGACAATTACTATCATGAAGTTCCTGCAGAAGGTCATTTTTATATGGGTACCCAATGCTTCCACTGTGACAATCCACCTTGTGTGGAAGTATGCCCTGTACAAGCTACATGGAAAGAAGAAGATGGACTGGTTGTTATAGACTACGACTGGTGCGTAGGGTGCCGCTATTGCATGGCCGCCTGCCCCTACGATGGAAGAAGGTTTAATTGGAGCAAACCTGAAGTCCCTGAAAATGAAATTAATAAAAACCAGCACTACCTGGGAAATAGAATGCGTAAAAAGGGAGTAATGGAAAAGTGCACTTTTTGTGTGCAACGAACTAGAAAAGGAAAGAATCCGGCATGCGTTGTAGCTTGCCCAACGGGAGCAAGAATTTTTGGCAACCTTTTGGACCCTAACAGTACCATCAGATGGGTATTGGAAAACAAAAAAGTCTTTAGGCTAAAGGAAGATTTAGGAACAGAACCCAAGTTCTGGTACTTTATGGATTAACTACCAAAAGGGTAGCAATAGGAAAATTGTAATTCAGAACGCCGGGCATAATGATTTAGGCTTCTGAGATTGATTTTCAAATCAATATATAATATATAATGGGACAACTAAAAGTATTAAAAAGTTTAGTAATCGATAGTCTGGATACCATTACCAAAGGATCTATTAAGTATCATATTTGGATGGGATTTCTGACCTTAGTGATGCTCATAGGCATGTATTGCTATTCCATTCAATTGGATGAGGGACTCAGTGTTACAGGAATGTCCGATCGTGTTAGTTGGGGGCTTTATATTTCAAATTTCACCTTTTTAGTAGGAGTTGCCGCCGCCGCTGTTATGCTGGTAATGCCAACATATGTTCTTAAGGATATAGACTTTAAACAAGCCGTCCTTATTGGCGAAGGATTAGCTGTAGCTGCATTGATAATGTGCTTGGCCTTTGTGGTAGCCGATATGGGAGGTCCCTCCGTACTTTGGCATATGATTCCCGGAATAGGTGTTTTTAATTTTCCCAATTCTATGTTGACATGGGACGTCATTGTTTTGAACGGGTATCTTTTTATAAATATTAGCATTCCCTTTTATATTCTCTTTAGACATTATCAAGGTAAGGAGGCTAAGCAAAAAGTATACGTCCCAGGGGCTGTTCTGTCCGTTTTCTGGGCGGTAGGCATTCACCTTGTGACCGCTTTTTTATACCAAGGTTTGCAAGCGCGACCATTTTGGAATAATGCACTGTTAGGTCCACGCTTCTTGGCATCGGCCTTTGCAGCTGGACCGGCATTGATAATTTTGGTCTTGGCCGTTATCCGTTCTTTTACCGCATTTAAAATAGAAGATAAAACAATCAAAAAAATTGCTATGATCGTGACCGTAGCAGCACAGATAAATTTAATAATGCTAGTCTCGGAATTGTTCAAGGAATTCTACGCACCCACCCATCATAGCGAAAGTGCTTATTATCTTTTCTTTGGATTACATGGCAAGAACGCCTTGCTTCCATGGATATGGACCGCTATACCTTTAAATATTTTAGCCACTGTAATTCTAACCTTTGGTAAATTTAGAAATAATCTAAAAGTATTGTACTTCTGCTGTTTTATCCTCTTTGTGGCCATATGGATCGAGAAAGGATTTGGCTTAATTGTCCCTGGGTTTATTCCCGGGCCTTACGGCAAAATAGTGGAATATCTACCCACTAGCATAGAAATAGGCGTTACCATTGGCATTTGGGCATTGGGAGCCTTTGTGTTTACTATCCTGGCCAAGACAGCTATAGGAATTGAGTTGGGCGAGTTGAGGTACAAAAACAAAAATTCTTCCGGTTCATAAATGCTCCATTGGAAAAGACACATTATTAATTACACCCCTTTGGCCACTGTTATATCTAATAAAAATAATTGATATCGAATTTGACCAAGGCCTGCCTAAACTTATAAACATCCACTAAGCCTAGATCAAATTTTATGGAATCCACCTATTGGTATCATTTTAGTCCAGAAGCCCGAAACCTAGCACGATTCCTTATTAAAATTAATTAGATGATAAAAAGATATTTTTATCTGATTTTATGATATTTATCATTTTTCACTGGAGGTGCAACTCCTAACTTTCCCGATTCAAAATTACTTTTAATCTTATGGATTTAAAAGAGCGAATTAACGGGTTAAGGCATGAAAAGAATGCCATAATTCTGGCGCATTACTACCAGCGAGATGAGATACAAGAAATTGCCGATTACGTTGGCGACAGTTTGGGACTTTCACAAATGGCCGCCGAGACCGATGCATCCATTATTGTGTTCGCTGGGGTACACTTTATGGCAGAGACCGCAAAAATCCTTAATCCAACAAAAAAAGTGCTGTTGCCCGACTTAAATGCAGGTTGTTCGTTGGCAGATTCATGCCCACCAGGGCCGTTTTCAAAATTCATAAAAGCACACCCCGATCACCTGGTTATTACATATGTTAATTGTTCCGCAGAAATTAAAGCCATGAGCGACATTGTATGCACCTCCTCCAATGCCCTAAAAATAGTAGAGTCGGTACCTAAGGACAGACCTATTATTTTTGCACCCGACAAAAATTTGGGTCGGTACATAAGTAAAAAAACGGGACGGGATTTATTGCTTTGGGATGGTTCCTGCGTAGTTCATGAAGCTTTTTCCGTAGATAAACTCTTAGCTCTCTATAAGACCTATCCCGAATCAAAAATAATAGCCCATCCGGAATCAGAGGAACACATCTTAGATCTTGCCACCTACATTGGTTCCACTGCAGGTATGATCAAATATGTAAAAGCCCACCTCAGAGAGCAGTTTATTGTTGCCACAGAGGCAGGTATTTTGCACAAAATGCAACTAGAGGTTCCAAATACCGTTCTTATACCCGCCCCTGCAGAGGAAGATAACACTTGTGCCTGTAGTGAATGTGCCTACATGAAAGTGAATACCCTTCAAAAAATTTATGATTGTCTTTTAGATGAAACACCACAAATTGCAGTTCAAGAGGACATAAGGCTTCGTGCGCTACAACCTATTCAAAGAATGCTGGAATTATCGGTATAAAATGGTACACGCAAATTATCTTGTTATAGGCTCGGGAGTGGCAGGATTGACCTACGCTATTAAAATTGCCCAGAGATTCCCCAATAAGACCGTAATTATAGTCACTAAGGCAGATGAACAAGAATCTAACACCAAATATGCCCAGGGCGGTGTTGCCGTTGTATTGGATTTGGAAGAAGATTCTTTTCAGAAACACATTCAGGACACCTTGGTTGCCGGAGACGGTTTGTGTGATGAGGCTGTAGTCGAAATGGTCATAAAGGAAGGTCCACAAAGACTCAAAGAGTTAATCCACTGGGGTGCAAGTTTTGACCTTAATGAATCTGGAGAACTGGATTTAGGACTGGAAGGGGGACATTCGGAGTACCGTGTTGTACACCATAAGGATATTACAGGATTGGAGGTTGAGCGTGTATTATTGCAACAAGTTCATAAATTGTCGAATGTTACCGTGTTGTCCCATCATTTTGCATTGGATCTGATTACGGAACATCATCTTGATATCCCCGAATCCAAAAATATAACATGCTATGGCGCTTATGTACTGAATCAAAAGACGGGGGATATAATTACGATTACGGCAGATAGTACTTTATTGGCATCGGGAGGTATTGGTCGGGTTTACGGCCATACCACAAATCCAATAATAGCAACAGGAGACGGCATAGCCATGGCTTATAGGGCAAAAGCGCTAATAAAGGATATGGAATTTGTACAGTTTCATCCCACTGCGCTGTATAACAATAAAGATGGGCGATCATTTTTGATTTCCGAAGCGGTCAGGGGCTTTAGTGCTATTTTACGAGATAAAAACGGGCATAGATTTATGCCCGATTATGATAAAAGAGCAGAGTTGGCATCAAGGGATATCGTGTCCCAAAGTATTGATGCCGAATTGAAAAAATCAGGCGACTCCCACGTCTTTTTGGATTGCACCCACCTCGATACCAACGAATTCAAAAAACATTTTCCCAATATTTATCAAGAATGCTCATTTAAGCATATTAACATTGAAAAGGATTGGATTCCCGTTGTACCCGCTTCACATTACCTATGTGGTGGCATTGTTGTGGATAAGAACGGGCAAACTTCCGTGACCAACCTATTTGCCTGTGGTGAATGCTCAAGAACAGGACTGCACGGGGCCAACAGATTGGCCTCGAACTCACTATTGGAAGCTTTGGTTTACGCACATAATATATTTAAATATCACACCGAACATCCACCAGATAAGAATAACCTCAACATACCTGACTGGAATGATGAAGGAACGAGCATTACCAAGGAGAATATTCTAATTCAACATAATTTAACACAATTGCAGGCCCTTATGAGGAACTATGTGGGAATAGTTAGGAGCAATAATCGCTTAGAAAAAGCCGTTAAACATCTTGACCTGATTTACAATGAAGTAGAGGAACTCTATAAAAATGCAAAAGTAAACACTGCCCTATGTGAATTAAGAAATATGGTGAATGTAGCACATTTGATTATTTGTCAATCCTTGGAACGAAAGCATAACAAAGGTGGTTATTACAATATAGATTATACGGAAACCGGTAAGGAAAGTCCAATACAGGTTCCCCTATAGTTCATGACAATAATTTTGAAGTCCCAACAATGGAAAAACACAAGCAAAATACGTTGCCGCTAATATATTCCTGTTCAGGTTGCAGCAATGTGGCCCAGCTGGCAAATGATATTGCCGTAAAAATTAATACAGATGGCATTGCGGAAATGTCTTGTATCGCCGGAGTAGGTGGTAAAGTAAAATCACTTGTCAAAAAAGCCAGGTCCAATAGGCCGATAATTGTAGTTGACGGTTGCCCCCTTCAATGCGCCAAGGAATGTTTGAAAAACATTGACATCGAACCCAATGAGCATATCATTTTAACGGACTATGATCTAAAGAAAAAATATAATACCCGTTTAAAATTAGAGGATGAAACAGATATTTATGAGCATGTTGTGGAGAAAATCAAAAAGATGTAAACTGCGAATACAGCACACAATTATGGATTATTAGTTGATATGGTTTACCTCACCCTCAACTGTACCACTTCCCTCTTACACGCGTACAGCAAGTGCCAAAAATGATCGTTTTTCTTGTCTTGGCTAATTTTAACACACTGGTTTGTTGGTATATAAAACTTCTATATTGCTAGGCATGTCGCTAAGAAAATAAACACATAGTTCACCTTAGGGATAATCAAAAAAGTGTAAAGTCTCAGATCCACCGCAAAACAAACCTAAAATTAAAAACCATCAGATTTTGGAGAATAGTTAAGGTTTGATTTTATGGATTGGTCTTAAGGTGTTGATCCAATAATTTATAGCAGCATATCCTACCATATATTAAAACTAATCAGGAATAGCATATTATTATACTATATTACCCCAATAAATGTACAATAATATATTTTTACCTAATATTTACAAAAACAAGTCTTGAAAGTACTACCCTTTAAAATACCCAAACCAAAAAACGAAGCGCTTATCTACCAGGAAGATCGCGAGAGGATATTTTACGGCCAACTTCACCAACATCAGGAAATACAAATAAGCCTTATCGTAAAAGGGTCCGGATCTTTTATTGTCGCAGACACCATAAACGAATACAAGGAAAACGACATTTTAGTAATTGGCGAATATGTACCCCATGTCTTTAAGAGTGATTCCAACAAAAGTGATGAATCTATCATGTGCTCCTTATTTTTTAAAAAAGACTCTTTTGGAAAACAATTTTTTGAGGTGACCGATATGGCGGAAACCAAGCAATTTTTTAAAGGTTCGGAATACGGATTGAAGGTGCTTTCCAAAAAACGGAAAATCACAAAACAATTCAATAAATTATCCCATCAGAATAAGATAGAAAGGGTAGCTACGCTTCTAAAAATAATAAGTTTGATAAGTAAATCAAAAACAGCTCCCCTATCTTCCTTTGTCTATAAAAAGAGATATACGGACGATGAGGGAAAACGCATGAACGATGTGTTTGAATATGCCATGGAAAAGTTTTACGAACCTATTACATTGGAGGAAATTGCGGATAAGGCCCATATGAACAAGAACTCCTTTTGCCGCTATTTTAAAAAACGAACCAACAAAACGTTTTTTCAGTTTTTGATTGAAATAAGAATAGAAAATGCCTGTAAACTTATCAATAGCAACCCTGACCTTTCCATTTCCCTAATAGCTGAACAATGTGGTTTTGGAACCATAGCCAACTTCAACAGGAAATTTAAAGAAATTAAAGGCGTTACTCCTACAAATTATCGCAGACAGCGATGAAATTAATTACCCATTAATCTAGGTCTGTATCAATAAAAAGTCCATTTATTATGACCCAATTAAGGAACAACGCAACTGGAATTCCCTATTTATCTTCTCCTTCAAAGTCCTTTTTTAATCGGATGGGACTTTCCGGCACTCTATTGATAAGCTGTTTTTTACCATCCTTTTTAATAAGGTATAAGGCATCATAGAGGTTTCCTATAGGGGTGTATGCCTCATATTTAATGGTATCTTTGGTAACGGTAATTATTTGAAACAATTGGGTGTACTCTCCCCTTCGAACCATCCAATCTTGGTCTTGGGATTCGTACATTTTAGGGCCGCTTACTGAAACCGCATAAACAGTGCCTGCATCATCCAACACTGTTAACCCTTTACCTTCATTATCCGCATAACCTCTGGCATAGGTATGGTCGTGCCCCTGTAAAACCAAATCTACTTTATATTTATCTATCAAAGGTTTTACACCTTCCCTCAGCTCCCAATTGTCTCTCCCTTCCTTGGTAGAATAAACCGGATAATGCGTAAAAATGGTTATCCATTTTTTAGTATTTGATTGCAATACGGAATCCAGCCATTTTATCTGTGCCGAACGGGCTTCCAAACTTTCATCATAACCTTCGCTATCGATGGAAATCAATTTCATGTCTTGATAATCAATTGTAAAACACGTTTCATTTAATTCCTCGATTGGTCCATTTTCGGGCAAAGTAAATTGTGGTTTCCATAAAGAGGTCAATACACCATCCCTGTATTCATGATTACCTGGCGTCATAACACTTGGCACCGTTGCATGAATAAAGCTACCTGCATAAAACCATTCGCCCCATTCCAGATTGGCATCCCTGTCATTGATAAGATCTCCAGCGTGTAACATAAAATTAACTTCTGGAAATTTTCTATAAGAATTTCGTATTACCCTGGACCATAGCGACTTCACATTGTTTTGGGCATCCCCAAAATAAATAAAGCTAAAAGGTTCTCCCGAAGTGTCACTGGCCGTGGTATATTGAAACCATTCGCTCCAACCATCATTGCCTTCCTTTCCGTTACCTACCCTATAGACATAGGTAGTTTTTGGCTGTAGATTATTCACTACCGCCGAATGGTATACCGCCTTTACAAGAGGCTCCTTTCTGTTCTGATTTTGAAAAATTTCACTCTTGGCCTCCACTCGTCTAACGTCTTTCAACAAAAACTCCGGTCCATCGGTCGCTATGGCAATTTCAACAAATCCGGCTTCCACCTGTTGATCTGTTCTCCAATTCACGGCCATACTATGAGCTGGGTCGGTAGTTAAATTGGCAATCACCCTGTCCGGGACCTGTGATGGATATATTAGTTTATGGGCCGTTATGGAATCATGTTCCGGATAATGGCTATGCGAATGGGAATGGGAGTGCCCAGTTTCATGGGAGTGACTATGAGGTACTTTTTCCTGTTGTGATTTACAACCAATTAGAATTACAAATAAAATAAACCCTAGTTTTTGTGTTAAGCGTATTGTTCCCATCATTTTTCAGTTTCACTAAGTTTGGATTAAACAAAAATGAATTCCGAATATAATATGATTCCATTGAATTACCTACGGTTTTCCGAAGCATATCTGTAACCTTACGGTTTCTTGATAATTTCATGATATATCTTAACCCAAATGGATATTCTGATGGATCAATCCCAAATGTTGTGTGTGAATTACAAGAAGATAAAATG
>TARA_R100001369_G_scaffold92691_1_pt1 | contig 13677 bp, 9 predicted proteins | sample TARA_R100001369 | Tara Oceans TARA_R100001369 (sample SAMEA2621528) | marine metagenome | biome: marine biome (ENVO:00000447); feature: surface water layer (ENVO:00002042); material: "saline water (ENVO:00002010), including plankton (ENVO:xxxxxxxx)" | depth 5 m | reverse complement strand
AGGAAAATCGATGTCGCCGTTTTTGTCTATAATATAATCTAACTGTTCAGGTCGAACCCCCCCTTCTTCGGTTCCCCTTATTATATTGAAGGGCACACTGGCCTGTGCATCAAGGGTAGATACATTAATGGCCACCACATCGTCTACCTTAAAACGGTTTACATTGGAATTATCGCTCACTATGGTTTCAAATGCACTTGCATTTTGAAAATACACCACATCTTTTTTGGAGGCACAGGAAGATATAAATAATGTAGATACGGCTATAGCAAATACTCTTAAGCCAATAATTTTGGAATTTTTAAACATAATTTAGCGGATTTCTAATGCAAGTATAGTGAAAAATTACGATTGTAAAATTTTATTGGACAGTAAGGAGTTGGTATCCTTACGAGACTTTTCAGTCTCCTCCGGTTGCTGGCGATCCAATTTACAAAGTTCAGAATTATTGGAGACATATTCCGGAACAATTTCCTTCATCAATCTTACCGTGTTTTCATTAAAAAACATATTGGAAACACACAATTCATTGATCTTGGATTTTGTTTCCTCATAAAACAACTCCCTTGACCTGCTGATCATAATTTTCTTATGATAGGTAGGCATAGTATCCTCTCCGTTGGCCAAAAGTTCCTCATATAATTTTTCACCTGGCCTTAGCCCTGTAATTTTTATATCGATATCTTCGGGATATTTTAGCCCAGACAATTTGATCATATTTTTGGCCAAATCAAAAATCTTTACAGAATCACCCATATCAAATATGAATATTTCACCTCCTTGGCCCATTGCGCCTGCTTCCAAAACCAATTGCGCTGCCTCTGGAATGGTCATAAAATAACGGGTAATATCCTTATGGGTTACCGTTAGAGGCCCACCTTTTTCTATTTGTTTTTTAAAGAGAGGAATTACAGAACCATTGGAACCTAACACATTTCCAAATCTTGTAGTAATAAACTTGGTCTCTTTGTATTGCTCCGCACAGCTAATATACATTTCCGCTATCCTCTTGGTAGCCCCCATTACATTGGTCGGATTCACCGCTTTATCCGTAGAAACAAAAATGAATTTATCTACATTATTGTCCAAGGAAAGGTCTACAATTACTTTAGTACCCGCTACATTGATCTTAATGGCCTCATAGGAATTATACTCCATAAGCGGCACATGTTTGTAGGCGGCTGCATGAAAGACCATATTGGGCTTATATTCCTGAAAGATAGTGGACATTCTATTTTTATCCCTAATATCCCCAACTAAGGGTATGAAATTATGGAACCCGTTCTGCTTTAATTCTTGTTGCAGGTCGTACAACGCAGATTCAGCCTGATCGATAACAATTAAGGATTTGTATTCGCAATTGGCAATCTGTCTTACCAATTCACTACCAATTGAACCTGCCCCTCCAGTAACAAAGATAACCTTATCCTTAAGTTCATTGGCTATTCTCTTATTCTTGATATTGATCGGTACCCGATCCAAAAGGTCTTCGATCTGTACCTGCTTGATCTGGGATATTTTTAGTTCACCATTGATCCAATCCTCTATAGGAGGAACAATTTTTACCTGCACGGGAAAATCCACCAATTCTTCCACCAATTCCCTAAGTTTATTATGGTCTATATTCTGTATAGAAAAAATAATCTCGGAGATATCATTGCTCTTTATAAAGTAATCCGTGAGCACCTCTGGACCATATACCCTGACACCGTTTATATTTTTACCTACTTTTTCATTATCCCTATCTATATAGCCCACCACTTTGGAAATACTGCCAGTATGGCTAGTCAAGGCATTTTGCGTTAGAATACCAGATTCCCCGGCTCCATAAATAATTACGTTTTTAGTGATTTTAAATTGCTTCACAAAATTATAATAAGCCGTCTTAAATACATATCGCGAGGCGGTTAACGCAATAAAATTCAATAAACTATGTATAATAATAATAGACAAAGGCACAGTAAACCCCTCCATAAAATCCAGCTCCCTATTAAGTATCACCATAAATATGGTTATAATACTGGAGAGGCAAATGGCATTAAATATATTGTAAACATCCCTTACACCTGTATGCCGCACCACACCCTTATATGAACCGGTTATTAAAAAAGATATAGAACCAATTACAATAATTACTGGTAGCTGCAATAGTAATTTATCACTATCAAAGTTTAGGGTAAGATTGAAACGGATAAGATAGGAAAACACAAAGGTTATCGACACCAATATTAAATCGATAATTAGTACGATCCATTTGGAAGTATATTTTTGTGCCCTATTGGTTAAGTAGTTTTGTATCATTTGGTCATGATTTTAAAAATTACCTCAATTACACGATCCAAATCTCCAATTTGAAGATTGGAACCACTGGGAAGACATAGCCCTCTTTCGAACAACTCTTCAGAAGTGCCATCCACATAATTATTACAATCCCTAAACACTGGTTGTAAATGCATAGGCTTCCATAAAGGTCGGGATTCTATATCAACTTCCATTAATTGAAGCCTTATTTTTTCACGAATTTGTATGGATGGTGTCAAAATACAGGTAAGCCACCTATTAGAGTACATTCCTGGCATTTCCTCCAAAAACGTAATTCCTGAAATATCTCCCAATTGTTGTTTATAATATTCAAAATTGGCCCTTCTGGCCGCCACTCTGTCATCCAACACTTCCATTTGCCCCCGCCCTATTCCGGCTAACACATTACTCATCCTATAATTGTAACCAACCGCAGAGTGCTGATAGTGCGGAGCATTGTCCCTGGCCTGCGTAGCTAAAAAAACGGCTCTTTCCTTGTGTTTCTTATTCCTCGTAACCAAGGCTCCACCCCCCGAGGTAGTGATTATCTTATTCCCGTTAAAGGACAAGACACCAACATCTCCGAAAGTACCACATTTAGCACCTGAATAGATACTCCCCAATGCTTCCGCACTATCTTCCAAAACCGGTATCCCGTAATGTTCACCTATAGCTTTCACTTCATTAACCTTATATGGCATTCCGTAAAGGTGTACAGCAATAATAGCCTTTGGCTTATTACCTTTTTCAATCCTGTCCTCAATCGCCTTTTTTAACAAAACAGGCGAGATGTTCCATGTGTCCTTCTCACTATCCACAAATATTGGCCTGGCTCCCAAATAGCAAATTGGATTGGCGGAGGCTGAAAAGGTAAAACTTTGACAAAGTACTTCATCTCCTTCGGACACCCCAAGCAATACCAGACCTAAGTGGATAGCGGCAGTACCGGAACTAAGAGCAGCAACATGCACCCCATTATTCAAATAATTTTCTATACTTGACTCAAAACCGTCTACATTGGGCCCCAGCGGGGCCACCCAATTAGTGTCAAAAGCCTCTTTGACATAGTGCCGTTCATTTTCTCCCATGTGTGGGGATGAAAGCCATATTTTAGTATTAACCACCAAGTCCATTTAATTTAAATCGTTATATTGAGAATATTCACTTTGACTAAATATTTGTTAAAAATACATATACGAATCGCTAACCGCCTTCATATCTCGTCCAAGGAATCAAAATTTCGGTCAACTACCTCTCGATACTCTTTTAATAATTTTTTTACTTTGTTTTACCGTAGTAATTGACATTAAAATTCGGTAAAATTAGACCTTATAATAGACATTTTTTGATATTATTAATTAGATAAAAATAGATACTTTAGTTAATTTAATAATTCATATTTTTAACCCCAAAATAACAAGTATTTAATATACTACTCAAAAAAAACAGAATGAAGATTTTAGTTACTGGAGCAGCTGGGTTTATTGGATTCCATGTAAGCAAAATGCTTATTGATAAAGGGCACAAAGTGGTCGGCTTGGACAATATTAACGACTATTATGACGTAAATTTAAAATATGCTCGTTTAGTCGAATTGGGCATTGCCGAAGATGATTCAATAATTTTCAATCAACTTAGCAACAGTAAATTATTTGGAGATCGCTTCAAATTCGTTCGTCTAAACTTAGAAGACCGTGACAACCTTCCCGAATTGTTTCAAAAAGAAAATTTCGATATGGTTTGTAATTTGGCGGCTCAAGCGGGTGTGCGTTATAGCCTAGAAAATCCCTCTGCTTATATTGATAGTAACATAGTAGGTTTCTTAAATATCCTAGAATGTTGCAGACGCAATGCTATTAAACATTTGGTTTACGCCAGTAGTTCCAGTGTTTATGGTTTAAACAAAAAAATTCCATTTGAAACTTCGGATAACGTAGACCATCCTATCAGTCTATACGCCGCTACTAAAAAAAGTAACGAACTAATGGCTCATACCTACAGCCATCTATATGGTTTCGCCACTACTGGACTTCGGTTTTTTACTGTTTACGGACCTTGGGGAAGGCCAGATATGGCCATGTTTCTTTTTACTGAAGCTATGATAAAAGGCAAGCCTATTAAAGTATTCAATAATGGACAAATGGAGCGTGATTTTACCTACATAGATGATATTACCGAAGGGGTAATAAGAATATTGGAAAAAGACATAAATAAAAGGATTACTAGCGGAGAAAAATATAAAGTATACAACATTGGCAATAACAATTCCGTTAAGCTATTGGATTTTATTGAAGCCATTGAGGACAATCTAAACCTTAAATCCAGGAAAGAACTTTTGCCTATGCAACCTGGAGACGTAGAAAAAACATGGGCCAATGTGAACGATTTAATCCACGATTATGATTATACTCCTAACACACCCATAAAAAAAGGCGTTGGAGATTTCGTGTCGTGGTATAAAAAATATTATAATACACAAAACTAATAATGACTCGTATTAGAAAAAAAACATATAATTGTGGCAAACAACATGTTTTTATGTTTTTAATCCTTTTTTATTTTAAACTTTCCTTAAAAAAACGAGTTTCGCTGGATAATTCAACCTTAAAGTGGTTGTTCTAATTCATATTTATGCTTTTCAACTCACTGGATTTTGCATTGTTTTTACCAATAGTCTTTTTACTCTATTGGTTTATTGCACATAAAAATTTAAAAATTCAGAATTTACTTGTCGCAGTAGCTAGTTATTTTTTTTATGGTTGGTGGGACTGGAGATTTCTTTCTCTAATTTTATTCAGTACCATAGTGGATTATTCAATTGGACTAGCTTTAGCAAATCAAAGCAATAAGAGGAAAAGAAAAATATTGCTCTGGTCGAGCATTATAGTCAATTTAGGATTTTTAGGGTTCTTTAAATATTACAACTTTTTTCTAGATAATTTCATTTCAGCTTTTACATTTTTTGGAATGGAAATCCAGGCGAACTCTCTAAATATTATCCTGCCAGTCGGTATAAGTTTTTACACCTTTCAGACCTTAAGTTACACAATAGATGTCTACAAAGAGAAACTAGAACCCACCAAAGATTTTGTGGCATTTGCCGCATTTGTTAGCTTTTTTCCTCAATTAGTAGCAGGCCCCATTGAAAGAGCATCCAATTTGTTACCTCAATTTTATCGCCGAAGAAAATTTGATTACGATAAGGCCACTGATGGAATGCGACAAATACTTTGGGGACTATTTAAGAAGGTTGTTATTGCAGATAATTGTGCGGAATACGCAAATTTAATTTTCGATAATTCCTCGGACTACTCCGGAAGTACTTTAATTATGGGCGCTATATTTTTCGCTTTTCAGATATATGGGGACTTTTCCGGGTATTCCGACATAGCCATTGGAACTGCTCGTTTATTTGGTTTTGATTTAATGAAGAATTTTGCTTTTCCTTATTTTTCCCGAGATATAGCTGAATTCTGGCGACGCTGGCACATTTCCCTTTCCACTTGGTTCAGGGATTACCTTTACATTCCCCTAGGAGGAAGCCGCGGAGGTACCTGGATGAAAATCAGGAATACATTCATAATATTTATTGTGAGTGGCTTTTGGCATGGTGCAAACTGGACGTTTATAGTCTGGGGTGCTTTAAACGCTCTTTATTTCTTACCTATAATGCTATTGGGAAAAAACAGGGATAATATCCATTACGCGACTGACATAGGTTTCAAAACCAGAATTTTAGAACTAGTCCAAATAATTAGCACATTTCTTCTTACAATTCTAGCTTGGATTTTCTTTCGAGCGCGAAGTGTGGAACATGCAATGTCATATATTTATGGTATTTTTACAGACTCAATATTTTCATATCCAGAAGTTTTTCCGATAATTACCATTTTATTGATACTTCTGTTTGTTGCTATCGAGTGGATTCAAAGAAAAAAGGAACATGGCCTAAATCTTAACATCAACCACAACATCCTGCTAAATAAACCGATGAGGTGGTTGATCTATATCGCTATTATTATATTGATTTTCACATTTGGAGGATCTCAACAGCAGTTTATATATTTTCAGTTTTAAATTTTTAGGGATGATAAAATACTTAACCAATATCACGTTATTTGGCCTAACGGCATGCATAATTATGGTTTTATTGGTCTTATCTACGTCATTTTATACCAGATATACTTTTGATTTTAAAATACAACAGAGCAAAAATATTCTGGTTTTAGGCAATTCTCACCCAGAATGTGCAATTAACGATAGTTTGTTAGCTAATGTTTTTAACTTAGCTCAAAGTGGTACTGGTTATTTTTATGATTATATAAAAGCTAAGAAAATAATTAGTGAGAATCCTGGGATAGATACCATTATTGTTGGGTACACTTATGGAGACCTAGAAAAACCAATGGATTCGTGGTTTGATGGAGGGGACAAACTAAAATTTAAAATCAGGAATTATCTATTCTTATTTGAATGGGGAGATTATTTTGAATTACTCCAAGCAAACCCAATTGACGTCATCTTAAACACACCCCAAACAATATTCTATAATCTAAAAATGAAACAAGAGGGATACAACTACTTAGGTGGATTTAAGGCGTTGGAGAATAGCAAACTAAAACAGGCACAGGAATTAAAAGCCATGCATAAACCTGACACCTCTTTGGGATATTCGAGATACCAAACTAAATACCTTAGTAAGCTTTATGAATATTGTAATAAAAAAGATATAAAACTAATTTTGCTAAACACCCCTATTCATCCAGTGCTGGATACAATTCAATCTCCTCTGAAAGCAATGTATTACAATTTCGCCAATAATAATTTACCAAATGCGCTATTAATTAACCATGCCAATTTTAAATTACCCAACAATAATTATAGGGATTTGGATCATCTAAATGTAAAAGGCGCCAACAACTATTCTAAATTTCTAAAAACCAATAAATTTAAGTCTTCCGTTCCAGAAGAAGAAAATCCAATGGAATAATAGACAATTTTTTCTTTCTATTAGGATTAAAAAGAAGATACGTAATGGCAAAACTAAAAGGCAGGCTGATATTTTTTCTTTGTATCACTATCACCATAACTACTTTAGGTCTATATTTTGCCCAAAGAAATTCTTTTTTATCAAAAACTTACCTCTTATTTTTAAACTCATTTGAAAGTCTCCGAATTCATGATAATAAGATGTGGGATGACGAATTTGAACGTGTAAAAATCCTATCTAGTATTGACCAGCAAAGCCAAAACGCCTTTTTCTATAAAACCACATCATCCAATAAATCGCCATTATTGGTAAGCCTACACACTTGGAGTGGAGATTATTCCCAATTTGACAGCCTTTCCATTCTGAGTAAGTCAAAGAATATAAACTATATCCATCCTGATTTTAGAGGTCCGAATAATTCTCCTGAGGCATGTTGCAGTGACAAGGCGCTAAACGATATCGATGACGCGATTACCTATGCTATAAAAAATGCTAATGTAGATTCCACTAAGATATTTGTTATTGGTGCAAGTGGAGGTGGTTATGCGTGCCTAGGTGCTCTAATGAAATCTAAACACCAAATAGCTAAATTTTCTGCTTGGGTACCTATAACAGATTTAAAAAAATGGTATTTAGAAAGTAAAACCACTAAAAATGGTTATGCATTGGATATACTCAACTGCACATCCTCCATGAATGGTAAACTCAACACCACAATGGCAGAAAAGAGATCGCCAATTTTTTGGAAAACCCCTGTAAAGAAATTGAAAAGCTCAAAAATCAATATATATGCAGGAATAAATGATGGAATTAATGGTAGTGTTTCCATTTCCCAATCTATTGATTTCTACAATAAATTATTGTTTGATTCCAAAGTAGCCGATTCTTCAAAATATGTATCGCTAAGAGAGAAACAGTATCTATTGAAATCTAGGAAACCATTGGCTAATTATGGCCTAATAGCGAATAGAAAAATTTGTTTGATTAAAAGACATAGGAATATTAAATTGGTTGTTTTTGAAGGAAATCATGAAATGCTCACAACCTACGCTTTTGAGGAATTGCTCGAAGAGAAATAATTAGTCCATATATTTTTAACAGTTACCTCTTCCGATTACTTTAACCAAAATATAACTTAAAGCATAGTGTTGCTATACTTAAGTGAACTTCGTCGGATTTTATTACAGTTTTAAATATTAATCTGTTCTTTATTGCCGTCTTTTGCACATATTTGTTGCTCAAAATAAACTAAGAATGAATATTATACCAATTAACCTAGATTCTGAATATCATATATTGGTCACTGGAGGTGCAGGATTTATTGGTTCAAATTTATGTGAAACACTTTTAAAAAACGGGAATAAAGTAACTTGTTTAGATAATTTTGCTACTGGCAAAAAAGAAAACCTGGCTAATGCAATGACATATGCCAACTTTAACCTAATTGAAGCGGATATACGTAATTTAGCCGATTGCCAATTTGCCTGTAAAGGTATAGATTACATATTACATCAGGCAGCTTTAGGTTCGGTTCCGCGGTCTATAAACGATCCAATTACTAGCAACGAGGTAAATGTTTCAGGCTTTTTAAATATGTTGGTAGCAGCACGTGAGGCTAAAGTAAAACGGTTTGTTTATGCCGCCAGTTCCTCTACTTATGGCGATTCTAAAGCCTTACCAAAAGTAGAGGATGTGATTGGAAGACCTCTTTCTCCTTATGCTGTAACAAAGTATGTAAACGAATTGTATGCAGATGTATTCAGTAAGACCTATGGCCTGGAAACCATTGGTCTGCGATATTTTAATGTTTTTGGAAGAAAGCAGGACCCCAATGGTGCCTACGCTGCCGTAATCCCCAAGTTTGTAATGCAATTAATGAAATATGAATCACCCACTATAAACGGTGATGGAAGCTATTCCAGGGATTTCACTTATATAGATAATGTAATCCAAATGAACCTTAAGGCTTTAATCACAGATAATAAAAAAGCAGTTAACACCGTTTATAATGTGGCATATGGGGAACGAACTAACTTAAAGGAACTTACAAACCTATTAAAGGAATATCTCAGTGAATTTGACCCAAAAATTGCCGAAGTTGAAATCAATTACGGACCCAATCGGCAAGGGGACGTACCTCATTCGCTTGCGTCAATAGAAAAAGCAAAATCTTTGCTGGGCTATAAGCCCCAATTCAGTATAGAAAATGGATTAAGGGAAGCTGTAAAATGGTATTGGGGAAATTTAAAATAAAATAAATAAAATTTAATAAAAATGAATTTGACGGTTATTGGCACGGGCTATGTAGGTCTGGTAAGTGGCACTTGTTTCGCCGAAATGGGAAATAATGTGACCTGTATCGATATTGATATAAAAAAAATAGAAAATTTAAAAAAAGGCATAATTCCAATATACGAGCCTGGCTTGGAAGCTATGGTAAAGCGGAATGTTCAAAACAAAACTTTACATTTCAGTACTGACTTACGAGCTAATTTGGAAAAATGTGATATAGCCTTTATTGCGGTTGGTACTCCAATGGGAGAAGACGGATCTGCAGATTTGAAATTCGTACTTCAGGTTGCCTCTGAGATTGGAAAATCCATGCAAAAGGAATTAATTGTAGTAGACAAATCTACTGTACCTGTTGGGACTGCAGATAAGGTTAAAGCTACCATTCAAGATGAATTGGATAAACGGGGAGTTTCAATAGAATTTAATGTCGTCTCCAACCCGGAGTTTCTAAAAGAGGGAGATGCTATTAGTGATTTTATGAAACCTGATCGTGTCGTTATAGGTGCTGACAACGATACCGCAGCAAAAAAAATGCGCACGCTATATAGTCCTTTCTTCAGAAGTAGCGTTGACAGGTTAATACTTATGGATGTAAGATCTGCGGAAATGACCAAATATGTAGCAAATGCCATGCTCGCTACCAAGATTTCCTTTATGAATGAAATTGCAAACATCTGTGAACTGGTAGGTGCAGATGTCAATAAAGTGCGCATAGGAATAGGGTCTGATAGTAGAATTGGTTACAGCTTCATCTACCCAGGAAGTGGATATGGAGGTTCTTGTTTCCCAAAGGATGTGAAAGCTTTAAAAAAAACAGCGGAAGAACACGGTTACATTGCAAAACTAATAAGTTCTGTAGAAGATGTAAACGACAAGCAAAAATTGGTAATAGCCAATAAGGTGATTAAAAGATTCGGAGAGGATTTAAGTGATAAAATTTTTGCCATTTGGGGCTTGGCATTTAAACCGGAAACAGATGATATGCGTGAGGCGCCGGCCATTTATATAATCAACGAATTAGTAAAACGTGGAGCCAAAATACAGGCATATGACCCCAAGGCTATGGAAGAGGCCGAGCATTTCTATTTGAAGGATATGGATGAGGTTTCCTATTTTGAATCCAAATACGATACTCTTAAAAATGCCGACGCTATGATTCTTCTAACGGAATGGAAGGAATTTAGATCTCCTGATTTTGAAGAACTCAAGGTTAGACTAAATGCTCCTATAATATTTGATGGACGAAATCAATATAACGACATTTTAATGGAAGAAAAGGGCATCGAGTATTTTCAAATCGGTAAGAATTAAACTACTTCATTAGAAGAGAAAATAGTTTACACAAATGAAAATTGATGTAATAAATTTCATCAAGAATCACCTAAAAAAGATACACTATGAATTCCATTAAAATTGCCATACTTGGTTTAGGTTATGTTGGATTACCGTTGGCAAGATTGTTTGCCACAAAATATCCCGTCGTTGGCTTTGATATTAACGAAAATAGGATTAATGAACTACGTTCAGGCACTGACAATACACTCGAGGTGGAGGATAGTATATTACAAGAGGTACTTAGCACATCTCCACGAATGGATAAAGGGTTGTACTGCACTAATAAATTGGAAGATATCCAAGATTGTAATTATTATATTATAACTGTTCCCACACCAGTGGATAGTACCAATAGACCTATCTTAACCCCTCTTTACAAGGCCAGTGAAACCGTTGGGAAAGTCCTTAAAAAAGGAGATATTGTTGTTTACGAGTCTACCGTTTATCCCGGAGTAACAGAGGACGAATGTGTACCAGTTTTGGAAAGAGAAAGTGGTCTAGGTTTCAATATTGATTTTTTTGCGGGATATTCCCCTGAAAGAATTAACCCCGGTGATAAACTGCATACGGTGGACAAAATATTAAAAGTTACGTCAGGGTCCACTCCAGAAATAGGAAAAAAGGTAAATGAACTTTATGCTTCTGTGATTGAAGCAGGAACGTATTTGGCTCCCAGTATCAAAGTTGCCGAAGCCGCCAAAGTTATAGAAAACTCTCAACGAGATATCAATATTGCCTTCGTAAACGAATTGGCCAAAATATTCAATCTAATGAATATTGACACCCATGAAGTTCTTGAGGCTGCAGGGACCAAATGGAATTTTCTCCCGTTTAAACCGGGATTGGTCGGAGGGCATTGTATTGGCGTAGATCCTTATTATTTAGCCCAAAAAGCACAAGAATTCGGTTATCACCCGGAAATAATATTGGCTGGAAGACGCATGAATGATGGTATGGGCAAATATGTAGCTGCAGAAGCGGTTAAGTTAATGGTCCAAAATGATATTAAAGTTAAAGGGGCCCATATACTTACTCTGGGAATCACCTTTAAGGAAAATTGTCCAGATGTACGTAACACCAGAGCGGTCGATGTCATAAACAGCCTTAAGAGCTACGGAGCAAAAATCACAACCTACGACCCATGGGCCTCTCCCAAGGAAGTTGAGCATGAATACGGCCTGAGTACCACAAAAGATTTACCTATTGAAAAATTCGATGCCATTGTACTGACCGTTGCACATGAACAGTTTTTGGACTTGAACCTCAAATCAATGTTAAAACCTAATGGAGTACTTTACGATGTAAAAGGTATATTAAAATGTAAAGTTGACGGTAGGCTTTAAGGATTAAAATTTCCTTTTAAAATAAAGCATTAAAGACAGAGAAGATACACTTTGAAATATTTCAAAGTGTATCTTCTCTGTCTTTTTATATTCTTTCAAAAATTAAAACAAAACACCACTTCTCACAATCAGCCGTCCCCTGCTACAAATTGATACATAAATTTGAATAATTACAACCTTTTATACAGCACAATTCTTAAGGGTTCGAAGGATCAAATCAATTGTATGGTCCTTCAAAGATCTAAATGATAATTGTATTGAGGTGTTATTTATCCAGTCGATTTAACATTAAAACGTATTTTTAAACCATAGGCCAGAAACTAGAAGTAAAACTCTTATACTTATTACAGTAAAACTATTCAGTGATATCACAAAAAAATAGCGTATTTCCTTTATTTTGAGGCCCAAGAATATTTTTAGAATTTTATTTAGTATAATTTTTTTTTTAATTCCAAGTATAATCGCTGTCACCGCAAAATAAAATTTCACTATTGATCCAATCAGCCAGAGTATGGATGTAATTAGAATTTTAGTAATATTATTTGATTTCAATAATGAAATAAGTATCCCAACATTATATAAATGTTTCACATTATTTATCCCATCAATTCAACTAATTTTCTAGGAAGTTAAATACAAAAAAGAAGAGGTATTTAAGCCTCATGGTTTGGCTTAACTGTAATATTTTCATTTTTGTCAATTGACGAAATGATAATGGAATCGGACTTATTATATTACAAGTTGATTTTTATAAATTTTAAATAGACTACTCCAAAAACATTTAGGTTATTTTTCCATCTGGACTAATTCTTGTTTGCGGAGTAATTATTATGGAATCCTTTGGTGCGTTGTAATATGAAAGACATGGATGCAACAATGTGGCTTGTTGCATTCACTAAACATTGGAAGAGTTTTTTGCAAATGATCAGTGTTGCCCTTTTTATTTTATCTCTTTTGTATTATTCATTATTTCCCAAAACTGTAAAAAATATAGACTAAACGTTTTAATTATTTTTTCTAAAACCATTTATATATTAATACTTTTCGCCAAGGAGCCCGGATCTTTTACTCTTATAGAGTGTAAGGTTATTTTTGGACAAAGAGTACTTATAAAAGATCTTAATCCAGTTCAAGTTAACCATATGGCCAATAGGTCATATTATAGATCCTTGCTAGAATTGCCTGAAATGACATTTAACATCTACATTCAAGCAGTATATTAAGTTCTATTTTGATTGAAAATCCTAAAATTAGATAAGCCTTTGTCACATAAAAGACAATTCCTCTCAAGCCGCTGCTTTAAGAGGAATTGTCTTTTAAGAAACCTTTTCTGGCCCTTTAAGATTTATTCTAGATTTACTTAAAATCGTCTGCCAAATAGGCCCAATATATTTCCCTGTTATGGTACCCCGCATT
>TARA_R100001369_G_scaffold87203_2_pt1 | contig 13689 bp, 7 predicted proteins | sample TARA_R100001369 | Tara Oceans TARA_R100001369 (sample SAMEA2621528) | marine metagenome | biome: marine biome (ENVO:00000447); feature: surface water layer (ENVO:00002042); material: "saline water (ENVO:00002010), including plankton (ENVO:xxxxxxxx)" | depth 5 m | reverse complement strand
TAGCAATTACACAATCGTGGACTGAGGAGTAAATAATGGCATCAAGTTATACAACTAGGATAAGATTAAATAAACAAGGAGATGGAGACAATCCTAATTCTTGGGGCACAGTATTAAATGATGGAGCACTTAATCTTATTGATGATGCTATAGGAGCTTATACTCCAGTTACTATAGGAGCTAATGCTGTTGTTACTTTAACAGCTAATGATGGAGTAAGTGATACAGCTCGTTCAGCATTTATAGAAATTGTAGGAAGTGTTGGAGGTGCTCATGATACTATTACAATACAAATTCCTTCAAGTATATCTAAATCTTATGTTATTAATAATAAAGTATCAGCTAATACAACTGCAACAGATGTTGTTAAGATAAAAAATGCAGGTGTAGGTAGTGGATACACAGTTCCTTTTGGTTCTATTGGTTTAGTTATTACAAATGGTACAAGTGTTTTTCCTACAAATGTTACAGGTTTAGGTTTTGGAACAGCTGCTAATGCAGACATAGGTGTCTGTGCTACTAATGTTGCTGATGTATCTTTAGGAGATTTAAGATATGTAAGAACTTCAGTTACCTCTTCAATAGTAGGTGCTAACTTAAATATTAAACAAGGACAATTAATTGTAGGTACATCTTCTCGTGCTTATAATCCTATTACAACAGTAACAGACGCAACAAGTATAGCGATTGATTTTTCTAAAGGTAATAACTTTTTAGTTACTATAGGTGGTAATAGAACATTAGAATTACCTACAAATTGTACTGCAGGACAAACAGGACAAATACATATTATACAAGATGGTACAGGCTCAAGAACTTTAGCTTATAATACAGCTTGGCAGTTTGTATCTGCAGCAGTACCTACATTAAGTACAGGATCTTCTGATGTAGATATACTATGTTACGTAGCTCGTAGTGCAACAACAATAGATGCAGTATTATTAAAAAACTTTGATAGGTAATTAATGGCTAGTAAATTTATAAAAGTAGATTTTGGTTCTGGAATACATAGAGAATCCACACAGTATGCTGAAGATGGTAAGTGGTATAATGCTGATAGGGTTCGTTTTAGATCAGGTAAACCAGAAAATTTACGAGGATATGAAACAAAAGTAAGTGCACCTTTTGATGGTAATGCTAGAGATATAATTACATGGCAAGATAATAATCAATTTAAAAGAGCTATGTGGGGTACTGACCAAAAATTATATCAACATAATGGAGATCAAATATTTGATATAACTCCTGTTTCTGTAAGTGTAACATTAGCAAATATATTTGGAACCTCCGTAGGTACAACAAGAGTTTGTGTTTCAGATGGTGCTCATGGTAGAAGTAGTGGTGACTGGGTATTTTTTACAAGTGTATCTACTTTTGGAAGTAATATAACTTTAGAAGGTGTTTATTCTGTTTCTGTTGTTAATTCAAATGTATATGCAATAGACTCAACAATAACAGCAGCAGCTACTTCTACACAAGCTGGGGCAGCAACAATTCATTATCTTATAGGTACTGGTGCTGAAACTGCTATAACAGGTTTAGGTTATGGAGCTGCTGGTTATAATGCAGGTGTTTCTATAGGAGGAGCCAGAGCATGGAATCAACCTACATCAACAGGAGCTAGTGATTTTGTAAGTGAAATTACAACATGGAGTTTAGATAATTGGGGTGAAGATGTTATAGCAAATCGTAGAGGAGGAACTATTTATGTTTGGGATACAGATGCTTCAACAACACCTATAAGAGCTGTTAAAGTATCAGGAAGTACAAACTCTACACCAACAACTGTTAATTCTATTTTAGTATCTCCTAATGATAGACATTTAATTGCTTTAGGTTCTAATGAATTTAAAACAACAGCATCAACAAATGGAGATTTTAATCCTTTAACTGTTAGATGGTCAGATCAAGAAGATTATACAAATTGGATTCCTTCTGTAAGTTCTACTTCAGGAGAAGTTTTATTAACAGATGGTACAAGAATAGTAGGAGGAATACGTTCTCGAAATGCTATGAATATATTTACAGATAATTCTATGTGGCAGATGGAATTTGTAGGTCCACCTTTTATATTTAGTTTTAATCAAGTAGGAACTAACTGTGGTTTAATTTCTCCTCATTCAGGAACTGATTATGATGGTAGAACATATTGGATGGACTATGATAATTTTTATGTATTTGATGGAACAGTTCGTAAATTAGATTGTACAGTAAGAAGATTTGTATTTGATAATTTAAATATTGATCAAAAAGATAAAGTATTTTGTGGTGTTAACTCAGAGTTTACAGAAATTATTTGGTTGTATCCTTCTAAAAATTCAAGTGAATGTGATAGTTATGTTATCTTTTCTCCTGAAGAAAACTACTGGACTATTGGTACATGTTTTTGGACTACCTTTGCAGATAAAACAGTTTTTGGAAATACAATAACAACAGGTGTAACAGCAGCAGGAAATAATTTATATAATAATGAACCGACAGATATTTATACAGGTAATGGAGAAGCATTAAAATCTGTATTAGAATCAGGAGATTTTGAGATAGCTGATGGTAATGAAATTATGTTTTTAGATCGTATTATTCCTGACTTTGATATGAGTTCTGGAACTATACAATTTAGTATAGTAACAAAACAATATCCTGAAAGTACTGAAACAATTACTAAAGGACCATTTACTATTGGAAGTAGTACACAAAAAGTTAATTTAAGAGCAAGGGGAAGGCAAGCAAGAATAAAAGTATCTTGTGAAACAACAGGAACTAAATGGAGATGGGGGTCTGTTAGAATAGGAGTACAACCAGATGGAGGTAGGTAATGGCTAATTATCCAGAGATACCTAAATTTATAAAGTTTAAAGACCAAGAGATAACAGAATTTTATAGAATGTTGGAAAGATGGGGATCAACATTAATAAATGAATTAGCGTCAAGAGATAGACAAATTAATAATACACCTTCAACAAATATTTATGCAGTTGTAACAATATCTGAAGTTAAAAGACCACGAAAAGGTGACGTAGTTTACGCAGTTAGTAGTGGAAAATATAAAGGATATGTTAGTACAGCAGCATCTACAACATGGAAGAACTTTAATTAATGAATAAAAAATCACCTTATACATACACAGAGCATGTTAATATGATACAAGATGTAAGTAATACCTATTCAAGTTTAATGAATAGAGGATTAGTTATGCATCCTACTTTAACTAGATTAGATCAATCTCATAAAGCTTTAGGTGATTTAAAACAAATGACTAATCCTTCTACCTTTATAGCACAAAATACTTTACCACAATCAAACCCTTATAGTCCTAATCAAGTACGGAGAAAAAAATGATGATGCCACCTAATAGAATAGAACAGTTAAATAATTTTACTAATGATTTGCAGCAAGATAATGCTTTGTCTAATCTAAGAGCTATGCAAGCTTTACAACAAGGTATACCTAGTCTTATGAATGGAATGCAACCACCACAAACACCTATGTTAAATATGAATCAAGGAGGATTGGTATCTCTTCCTGTTGTTAATAGATTATTTGGTGGATGGAATCCTTTAAAAAGTGTAGGTAAAGCTGTAAGCAATATAGGTAAAGGTATTGGCAAGGGTGTAAAAAGTATAGGTAAAGGTTTAAGTGGTGCCTTTAAAGGACTTACTAGTGGTAATACAGGAGATATGCTTAAAACTATGGCTCTTATGGCAGCGTTTAGTATGATGGGTCCAGTAGGTGGAATGAATCCTCATCTATGGAGAGCTATATATGGTGGCTTTACTCCAGCTTTAGCTAGAGGTAAATTAAAGTTTGATCCAATGTCTGCTGCTATGACTGTCGGTGGTGGTTATCTAGGAGATAAATTAACAGGTCCAGCTCAAGGAGCTGCTTCTCAAAGTATGGCAGATATAGGTAATATGCAAGCAGGAGTAAATCCAGGAACTATGAATATTTCTAATGTAGGTAATATTAATCCTACAGCAGGAACATTAACAGCAGGAACAACTAATCCTGCACAACTGTTTGGTAATCCTAGTGCTATACCAACAACTTCTAATTTGACTATGGCACAAGGAGCTGATTATGGAGGAAATTTATTTGCTAGAAATGTAACACAACCTCTTAGTAAAGGTTTAGATTATGCAAGAGATATAGCTAATACGCCAATACCAGGTGCTGAAACATTAAAAGATTTAGGACAAACAGATGTAGGACTAAAGAGTCTTAATGATGTATATCCTGGTGAATATGAAATATTTAAATCTGATAGTTTATTTCCTAATGCAGCTCCTAATGTAGGAAAAGCAGTAGCAGGTGCAGCAGGTGGTTATGAAGCTAGTCAAATATATAATGAACAAGCAGAAGCAGAACAAAAATATAATGATTGGATGGCTGATCAAGAAGCAGCAGCTGAACAAGCACAAATGCCTACAAGAGAATGGTTAAAACGTATAGTAGATGATCCTGTTAAATTTACTTATACTTATAAAGGACCATTAAGTTATGAAGAATTAATTCAAAGAGCTACACAAGGAACAGGTAATACTGAAACAGCACAGATGTTTGATCCTTCTACATATACTACTGAATCAGGAAGAGATACAGGAATGTATAATTTAGGACAAAGCTTTGATGCTAATGCACGCTATGGTGGATACTTACCTAATATTAGAAAAGCAGAAGGTGGGTTATCTTCTCTTCCTGTTGAACATAGATTATTTGGTGGCATAGGTAAAATGTTTAATAAATTTTTGTCTAACCCTATCTTTGGTGGTGGTGGTGGATCTTCTTCTCCTTCTGGAGGAGGTGGTAAACAAATAGGGATACCATTAGGCAGACCTATGAATAACCCAGATATGTTAAGAAAAATGTTTAAACAACCTGCTAATCAAGAAACAATGCTAGGTGGTGAACCTCTTGTTATTAAACGTAATGTTAATGAAGAAGGAGGTTTACGTCCACTACAAATACAAAATCCGTCAGTAGAATCTCAATCTGATCCTGCTATAAACAATAATGTATTATTATTAGAAGAAGAAAATAAAAAAGCAGTAGCTGCTCAACAAACTGAATTTATGTTTAATGGAACACAGTATGCATCTAATCCTTCAGGAATGCCTATGCCTATAACTGCAAGTGCTTATGGTTCACTTCCAATGAAATATAGAAACATGGGTAATCAGCCACAACAATTCTTTTCAGGACAAGTTCCTAACACAACAAATCCTAACTCAGATGGTATGAGTGATGACGAAACTATGGTTATTACTGGACCAACAGGAAAAGATCCTAGAGGTATAATGAAAATTAGTGAACAAGAGTATGTGATGTCTGCTCCTGATATGGCTATATTAGGTAACGGAGATCCTAATGCAGGAGCACAGCTTTTAGATGGTTTTAGAGAAAACTTACGTCAAGCAGCTTATGGAACAAGAGCCCATCAGCCAAGATTAGATCAGAATAAAGCTCTCGCATCTTTAGCTCACAAAGCATTTGGTTAAGAAAGGAATAACAAAATGAGTATTATGAACAGTTTATTTGGTGGAGGTAATTTTCCTAATCAACCAACTTCTTCAGGAACAACAGTAGCTACTTCAGAGTTTCCAAGTGAATTAGCACCTTTTATAAAAGACATCTTAGAAAAAGCTCAGTCTATGCAATCAGGAGCTTCTTATCAACCTTATACAGGTCCACAGTTAGCACCTTTTAATGCTTTAGAAAAAGATGCTATGACAGGATTAGAAGCACAAACAAGAGGATTAGCTGGAACAGATGTAGCTAATGCATCTCAATATTTTACTGGAGCTAAAAATGCTATAGAAGGATTAGGTCAACAATTTACAGGTGATACTGTACAACAATTTATGAATCCTTATCAACAAGCTGTAACTGATCAAGCTAAAAGAAAAGCTACAGAAGATTATGAAGCACAACAAATGACATTAGCAGCTAATGCTAGTAAGAATCAACCTTTTGGTGGGTCTCGTCAAGCTATAACAGAAGGTATGGCTCAAGGAGATTACTTAGATAGAATGTCTAATATACAAGAAAGAGGATTAGCTGCAGGTTTTACACAAGGAAGAGCAGGATTTGAAGCTCAAAAAGGTAGAGAGTTACAGATGGCTAATTCATTAATGGGTATGGGAGCTACTGTTCCACAACAAGCTTATAGAGATTTAGGTATAAGACAGCAAATAGGTGAGACACAAAGATCTCAAGATCAAATGGCTTTAGACTTAGGAACAAAACAATTTATGGAAGAAAGAGAATTTCCAACAAGAGCTTTACAAGAGTACTCAGCTACTGTTAGAGGTTTTCCTTTCCAACCTTCTACCTATCAAACAACAACAAACTATCAACCTTCTCCAGGAATTGGTCAACAGTTAGTTAATTTAGCTGGTCAAGGACTAGGAGGATATACTGCATTTACAGGAAATCCTATGCAGAATTTATTTAAAGCTGAAGGTGGTATAACAACTCTTCCTACTTACTATAATCAAAGAGGAGAGAATAGACAACAATCAATGTATGATATTTCTGATCTTATTGAAGCTGAAGGAGGAGAGTTAGATCAGTATTCAGATATGGAAATGGATGCTATGGATATAGAATATTATATTGATAAAAAGAATAAAGAGAATTTAGGTGACAAAATATTAAATATGTTGTATGCTCCACAAAGAGGAATGAAAAGATTATTTAATGTACCTGAAAGAAGTCAGATAGGTAATAGAAACAGACCTAATTTAAGAAGAGCTGAAGGTGGGATTACAGGATTACCTGTAGTTTATAGAGATCTAGGTTCAACTGAAGCAGATTTTGAAGATAATAGTGGTAGTGGGTTAACGGACCTATTAATAGATGCAGGTATTATTTCATATCCAGGTGGTAGACCAAAACCTGGTGCTGTACGAGTTTATAAACAAGGAATAAAAATTCCAAATGCACCTATGAAACCAGATGGTACAGCATATACACCAGACGAATTAAATTATTTAGGAGAACAACAAATGTACCCTGAGTTAGAAGGTCAACCATATTCTCCATCTTTTGAAGGTTCTCCTAACTATGTATCTGATGGTGCGTTTATGGAAGATATACCATATAATCAAGAAGAAGGTTATCCTATTATGGGATCAGCTACTTCTAGTCCTGATGGAGGGATGCCAGGTAAAGACGTAACTTTAGAAAATTTAGATATGCTTAATATAGCCAATTCTATAATACCTCAAAAAGTTAATCAAGCTGATTTATTAAAAATTGAGGATATTACTACTCGTGATATTCCTACAATAATGACTCGAGATGAAGCAACAAATGAAATGGGTACACCTGTATCAGAGTCTATGAGTACAAATGATCTTATACTACAGTATTTACAAAAAATGGAAGGCGTAGATGGTGCAATACCAGGTTTAAAACAATCAATAGCAGACGCTTATTCTCCTGCACGTTTAGAATCTTTACGAAAAACTGCTGATAGTAATTTAGCTATGAAACAAGGTTTAGGAATGATGAAAGCATTTAGTAAATCTGATCCTACAAGAGGAATAATATCAAATTTATCTAGTCAAGTTGGAGACTTTGCTACTAATGTAGGTACAGGACAAGATGAGTATGCTTCAGCTTTAGCTGGTATTGAAAACATGCCTTTTGAAAAAGCTCAAGCTTTATATAATTTAGATAAAGATACAGTAGCTAATCTAGTTCAATTAGCATCTAAAGAAAAGTCAGAGGATAATAAAGTAAAAGTAATGGCTATGTCTGAAGATATGAAAAACATAACAGATAGGATAAAATTAAATCTTGAAAACGATAAAGAGTATAATAAGTATACAGTTGATATAGGTAGAGTTAATATATTAAAAGATTTAGAAATGGATAAAAATATAAATGACTTATATAAAATGGAATTAATTTCTTCTGATAATAATGCTGCAACTATAGCAGCAGGTAATAAAGCTTTAAAATCTTATAATCAAGATTTAATAAAAGCAGGTATAATGAAACCAGGAGAAGATTCATCAATTAAAGAGACCCTTGGACAAGCATTATTTGGTGGTACATTTAATGAAAAACTGGGTGAAGTTTATATAGGTGATAAACCATTAGATGTAGCACAACGAGCAATATTTACTAAATATTATGCTCATGCTACAAACCAATTTGCTATAGAACGTATGAATTATCTTACAAGTGGTGGAATAGCAGCAGGTATTCCAGATACTGCTTTTGCATTAATGGGATACATAGCACAACAAGCAGTAAAAGAGTATAACAACCAACCTAAAAAATAAGGACTATACATGGCTGACTATATACCTAGTAGACCTATACCTAGTATAGATTTTTATACTAATAAAGAAGAAAATCTTTATACACCTAGTAGACCTATACCCAGTATAGATCCTTATACTAATAAAGACGAAAATGTTTATGTACCTAGTAGACCTATACCTACTTTAGATTCTTTTAAAATAGATTCTCCAATACAAAAACCTGTAGATCCTACAGCTAATGTAGATAGTTATACTCCCCCAAGTATGCAAAAAGAAATGACTATAGATACTAATCTTAATCAAGAACAAGATGTAGTTCTTGGTAGAAATCTTGAAGGACTAGATGTTACTGAAGATTTTTTAAAGCAAGATAGACAATTCATTACAGATGCAAAGACTATTTATAAAAGTCAAAAAGGAGTAAACTTTAAAGGCACAGATGCTGATGCTGCTAAGTGGTTACTCAATAGAAAATCTCGTATGGATTGGAACTTAACAAATGCAGGATTGACAGCTTGGGAAGCACAAGACTGGGATCTTCCTACAAAACAAGCATGGTTACGTACTATGGAAACTACAGCTGAGTCTAATATTACTGGACGTTCTGCAGGTAAAGCACTTTTCTGGTCACTCTTTGATGTACCTACTCTTTTAACTGCAGGTTTCGCTCCTGTTGCTAGAGCTATTGGTGCTAAACCTTTATCTGAAACTGTAAAGTATGGTTTTAAAGTAGCCTTACGTAAAAAAATACAAGAAGAATTAATAGCAAAAGGATTAGCTAAACCAATAGCTATGGCAGCTGCTAAAAGAGGAGGTATTAAAGAGTTAGGTGAAGCAGCTGTAAAACAAATACGAAAAGATGTAGCTGGTAAAGTTGCTTTTAATAATGCATTAGCAGTCTGGGCTCCAACAGGTGCAGCTTATGCAGGCATATTTGATATTTTACATCAAGATATTGAAAGTGATGTAGATCCAAGAAGATCAGATTTTGATTATAGAAGATTTGCTTTTAGTACTTTACTAGGAGCTGGTGCTGGTGGTGCATTAGGTTTATTAATGCCCCGTGTAGGAGAACGTCTAACTAGAAATAAATTTGTACGTGATGCTTTAGAAAATGATCCAGAAAAAGAATTAGAAAAATCAGCTGCTAGTCCTGAATTGTGGGGATTGAACGATCAAGAAGCAAATATAGTAGAGCAAGGAAGAATAGCAAAGGGTACAGATGAAGCTATAGAAATAGCTGAACAAGAAATTTTAAAGTTAAAAGAACAAGGTCTACCAGTTAAAGTACATTCAACTGGTTCAGGAGAATTAAATCCAAAAACAAAAGTCATAGATGAAAAAGTAAGATTAGAAAATGCAGGGGCTGATGATGTAACAACTAATGAATTTTCTATTAATAGAGATAGAGCTATAAATATTATAGGAGAAGATCCTTATACTAACCCAGATAATCTAGGACGAGGAGATTCTAATATAGTTGTTTCTTCTAATTTAGGAGGGGCTTATGAAAACCCAATGTTATTTGGATCTGTGTTAGATAAAGATATTAAAAATATGGCTCCTGATGGTATTATGATTTTAAACAAAGGACCACAAAAATTAAAAAATATTGCAGACATTGAAGGTGATATTAATCTTGATAGACTTGAAACACAATCAGGTAAAATATTACGAGAAGGTAAAGATGATATTCCTTTTGAACAACGAATAAAAGAAACAGATGAAACTAAAAAAGCTTTTGGTCCTGTATCAAAACAAACTGAAATTATGCAAAAAACTGGCTTATCAGAAGAAGAGTTTGCTGATTTAATTTATACTCGTTTTGCAAAAGTTGAGTTAAGAAAAACAAAAAAAGGTAATGTTTATATTGCTAGTGAGCCACGTACCTTTACTCCTAATACTGGTATTCTTCCTGAAACACAAACTGTATTTCAAAAATTAATGAGCTTTAGAAATAATTGGCTAAAGTCTGATCTTAATATGAAAGGACTTGAAAATGCAACTGCTTCACAGAAGGGTTCTATTAAAGCAGCAGGTAGACAGATAGAACAAACTTGGGGTAGAGTAGGTTATGCTATGAAATCTTGGAAAAATAAAGAAGGTGTACAATGGAAATTCTGGGATAGAGCTGCTCAAGATAAATCTTTAGAAGAGATGAATATTTTATATAAGAATGCTAGAACAGGCTCAAGTCCTGAAGCAAAAGCTTATAGATTAATAGCAGCAGATGAAACTATACCTGATGCTATTAAAAAAAATATGGATAATTTACGTAAGAGTACACAACAATTTCAATTTACATTACTACCTAAAGATATAAGAAAAACTATTAAAGTAGCAGGTGGTAAAGAAATACCTAATCCTCTTTATAATCCAAAAGGTTTAGGATTAATTGAAGCAGATAGTGATATACATACACAAATAGTAAAGTCTATGGGTAAAGGAAAAGATGGAACTAATATAGAATTATATTATAATAAACAATATGAAATATTTGATAATCCTAAATGGATACAACAACTAACAAAAAGAAATCCTGAAAAAATAACACTAGCTAGAGAGTGGTTTATTAAAGCACTTCAAGAAGATAACACATATTTAAAACTAGAAAGTGATTCTTCTCCTACATTAAAAACAATAACAAGAAATTATAGAGAGGCTAGAAATCAATTATTAGATAAAGAAAAAATTACTTTTACAGCATATAATAAAGCTTTAAAAAGAAATGTAACTAGAAAATTATACTATAGTGAAATAGATGAGTATATGCGTACAGGTGATATTTTTCCAGAGTTAGAAAGAATTATAGTTAATAAAAGAAAAGATATAAATACAATAATTAAAAATACAGAAGGAGTTGAAGCAAACGGAATGCTCAAACTTTTTCTTAACCAGTATGGTGTAGATGAGTTAGAAAATGTAAAAACATTAATGTCTGCAGATGATTTTATTAGAGGAAAAGCTAGAACAACAGCAGGAGAAGCAAAAAAAACTAAAGGTATTTTCTTTGCACGTAAAGGATTACCTCCTGTATTACAAGATGTAATGGGTTTATATAAAGATCCATTTACAAATTATGCTAATACAATAATGAAACTATATCAAACAAAAGCTAACTTTAAATTTGAAACAGCTATTAAAGATTTAGTTAAAGCTGGTAAATTTCCTAGTATAAAAGGTAAACCTAATACTATTCGAGATGAAATGCTTCAAGCTAATTTAAATGATCCAGCTCTTGTAGGACTTAAACCTTTAACAGATGCTTCTCGTTTACCTCAAGGAGAGGGATTTACTCAACCTTTAAAAGGATTATTAGCTGATGATGTTATTTTTGATGCTATTAAAAGTGGTAATGAATTAGCACCTTTAATGAATCCTCATTGGAAGATGGCATTAATGGCTCAAGCTACTACTCGTTTAGCTAAAACAGCTTATTCTGTAGCAGCGTTTCCTCGAAACTTTGCAGGTGCTATGTTAAAAGCTTTTGCTGCAGGCAACTTAAACATTGCTAATATTAAAGTAGCAACAAAAGTATTTAAAGGAATGAGAGCTTTTACAGATGATGAACTAGGAGCTGAGTTAGAAAAACAATTATACTTAGGTGTGATGGATTCAGGAGCTAGAGCAGGAACTTTAAAAGCTTCCTTAGAAGAAGCTTCTAATCCTAATTGGTTTACAGATGTTGGTGTTATGTTAGGAAGAGCCAATCTTTCTGAGCTTGGTTTTAAAAAATATATAACAGGAAAGTTTAGTAGATTAAATAAAAATGTATTGAATGCTTATCAAGGCATGGATGATATATGGAAACTATATAGTTTTACAAATGAAAAACAAAATTATAAAAAAATATTAAACGATAGGTATGCTCCAGTTAGAGATGGGGTTTATCCTATAGGGCATCCTAAAGAAGGACAAGCTAAATTTGTAGCTTATTCAGATCAAGTAATAGATAGCTGGGAAACAGGAGGAATTTATAAAAAAGGACATCCTAAAGCAGGACAGCCTATTAAAATAGAGATAACTAATCTTGATCAGTATGCTGCTAAAATGGTACGAGCACACATGGATAATTATGGTGAGGTTAATCGTATGGTTAAACTTACTAGACGATTACCTGTTGCTGACTTTATTGCATATAAAACAGAACAATATAGAACAACAAGAAATATTATACAAACAGCACTACGTGATATTAGAGAAGGGAATGCTATTCAAAAAGCAGGAAAGTTAAATGAAGATGGTTCCTTAAAAGGTAGAGCACAAATGTTATTAGGATATAAAAGAATGGGTAGTGTTATTTCTGCTGTAAGTTTACCAGCTGCTTTAGTAGGAACTGCTTCTTATTATTATGGTACAAATAAAAAAGCTACTGTTAAAATAGGTAGTCAAGAATATGAACTTCCTTATTCTATTAATCAAGCTATGAGAGAAGCAGCTATGCCTGACTATGCATCTGGTCAAATGTATATGCCTATAGGAAAAAGAAAAGCTGATGGTACATTTCCTTATTTAAATCTTAGTTATGTAGATCCTTGGGCTCCTTGGACAGAACCTTTATTATCTGCTCTACGTTCTGCAAGTGGAGATAGAACTCTTGAACAATCTTTTGAAAAAGCTTCTAAAGAAGTAGCATCTAATTTATATGGTAGTATTGGTCCTTCTATGTTACTAGAAGGTGTAATGGGAGCTGTGTTTAATTTAGATAAATATGGTAATACTATTCAAAATAAAAATGAAGATCTTCCTACTCAATTTAAAGACAGAATCATTCGATTAGTTGAGCCTTTTAAACCTGGTATTTTAAGAGATGCTATACGTATACATGATACTGCAAAGTATGGTGTAACAGAAAAAGGAGGATTTAAATTAAAACCTTCTTCAACTGCACTTAAAAGTTTTGGTGTACCTATGGAAACAGTTGATCCTAAATTATCTTTACCTTTTAAAGCAGCTCCTTTCTTAAAAAAGATACAACAATCAGGTAGTTTTTTTAAAGATTCTATAAAAACATATCATCCTAAGACAGCAGGAGAACTTATTGAAACTTATAAAAAATCATTAGAATTAGAGTACAATGCAACTAATGATTTAGCTCGCTTACTTATAGCAGCGAGAGGAACTGGAATGTCTACAGTAGATATTTATAAATCATTAACTAAAGATGGTAGATTCCCAAATAAATTTACAAAGAGTGTAGCACAAAGTATTATGACAAGTGGTAAGTTTATACCAAGTACACAAACTATTTCTAAAGATTTAATTATGTGGGCAAATTTAATTAAACAACAAACTAAAGGAGATGGTCCACCTTTATTAGCAATACAAAAAGAACTAATGCAGATTTATAAAAGTTATGCTGGAGCAAGTCTGCCTTTTTTAAATGATTTACAACCAATAGATAAGGAATAATAAT
>TARA_R100001369_G_scaffold77167_1_pt1 | contig 13744 bp, 13 predicted proteins | sample TARA_R100001369 | Tara Oceans TARA_R100001369 (sample SAMEA2621528) | marine metagenome | biome: marine biome (ENVO:00000447); feature: surface water layer (ENVO:00002042); material: "saline water (ENVO:00002010), including plankton (ENVO:xxxxxxxx)" | depth 5 m | reverse complement strand
AGTGGCCAGTGAGTTTCGTTATCGAAATCCAGTCATCGAAGATAACACGCTTTTTGTCACCATCAGCCAGTCGGGCGAAACGGCCGACACCTTGGCTGCATTACAGCAAATTAAAGCCTATGCTGTAGATTGTCCTGATTCCTACGCGGTAAAAAATATTCAAACTTTATCCATTTGCAATGTGGCAGAAAGCAGTCTGACCCGTGAAGCTGATCTTTGTTATCTCACCCATGCCGGCCCGGAAATCGGTGTTGCTTCCACCAAGTCTTTTACCACACAGTTAGTGGCACTAGCCTTATTGCTCACCTGTATTGGCAAAGTCAAAAAACGTATTACACGAGAACGTGAGAAACACATTACTCAAGGCCTGCAAAAATTACCCAATCTGATCCAGAATGCGTTGATGCATGAACAGGAGATTCAGGATATTGCTCAGGCTTTTGCAGATAAACAGCATGCACTCTTTTTGGGTCGAGGTACGATGTATCCAATAGCGTTGGAAGGGGCTTTAAAACTTAAAGAAATAAGCTACATTCATGCTGAAGCTTATCCTGCAGGTGAGCTTAAACATGGTCCGTTGGCACTAATTGATGAAAATATGCCGGTAATCGCTATTGCTCCTCTGGACGATTTGCTGGAAAAGCTCAAATCCAATCTTCATGAAGTAAAAGCCCGTGGTGGTCAGATGATTGTGTTTGAAGATGAGCGTTCAGATATCAGTTCTGAGTCGGGTTTTAAGGTTATTAAAGCGACCACGAATGTAGGCCGCATTACCGCCCCGATAACCTACAACATCTTGCTGCAGCTGTTAAGTTACCACGTTGCTTTAATAAAAGGCACAGATGTTGATCAACCACGTAATCTAGCGAAGTCTGTTACTGTCGAATAAATTAATCTAGTAAACAAATAAAAAATAAGCAGAGATTTAAATGGAAAAAGTTGCATTAATAACTGGTATCACTGGTCAGGATGGTGCTTATCTAGCGGAGCTGTTGTTAGAAAAAGGCTACATTGTGCACGGCATAAAGCGACGAGCTTCGTTGTTTAATACTGACCGCGTTGATCATCTGTATCAGGATCCTCATGTCGATAATAAAAATTTCATTCTGCACTATGGTGACTTGACTGATTCAACTAATTTGATTCGTATTATCCAGCAAGTTCAGCCCGATGAAATCTATAATCTGGCCGCAATGAGTCATGTTGCGGTCAGTTTTGAAACCCCGGAATACACAGCGAATGCCGATGGTATTGGCACGCTGCGAATTCTGGAAGCGATTCGAATATTGGGGCTCGAAAAGAAAACCAAATTTTATCAGGCTTCCACTTCTGAGCTATACGGGTTAGTACAGGAAACCCCTCAGAAAGAAACGACACCTTTCTATCCACGTAGTCCTTACGCAGTTGCCAAATTGTATGGTTATTGGATCACAGTAAACTATCGCGAAGCGTATGGCATCTATGCCTGTAATGGCATCTTGTTTAATCATGAAAGTCCAATCCGGGGAGAAACCTTTGTCACCCGAAAAATCACTCGCGCATTAGCCCGTATCAAGCTTGGATTACAGGATTGCTTGTATCTGGGAAACCTTGATGCGTTACGCGACTGGGGACACGCCAAAGATTATGTTGAGATGCAATGGTTAATGTTACAACAAGATAAGCCAGAAGATTTTGTAATTGCTACAGGCGTGCAATACAGCGTTCGTGATTTCGTCAATACCGCAGCGAAAGAACTGGGTATTTCTATTCGCTGGGAAGGGGAAGGCATTGATGAAAAGGGCTATGACGCTGAAGGAAAATCTATTGTTCAGGTTGACCCGCGTTATTTCCGTCCAACAGAGGTCGAAACTTTATTAGGCGACCCATCTAAAGCAAAAGAAAAACTTGGCTGGACACCTAAAATTAGTTTTGAAGAATTAGTAGCAGAGATGGTACTTGAAGATTATAAATCTGCCCAACGTGACGAATTAGTCAAAAAACATGGTTTTACCGCATATGACTACCATGAATAATTCAGACAAAATCTATGTTGCTGGTCATCGTGGTTTAGTCGGTTCAGCACTTGTTCGAAACCTTGAGGATAAGGGGTACAGTAATATACTCAAAAGAACCCATACCGAATTAGATTTAACTGATGAAAAAGCAGTAGCAGAATTCTTCAAGACTGAAAAACCAGACTATGTGTTTCTTGCTGCAGCAAAAGTAGGTGGTATCCACGCTAACAATACTTATCCAGCTGAATTTATTCGAGACAACTTAGCCATTCAGAATAATGTAATACATCATGCGTACCTAAATAATGTAAAGCGCTTACTGTTCTTGGGATCGAGCTGCATTTATCCTAAAAATGCACCGCAGCCATTGAAAGAAGAATATTTATTAACAGGACCTCTTGAAGAAACCAATCGACCTTATGCATTGGCAAAAATTGCCGGCATTGAGATGTGCTGGAGTTATAATCGCCAATATGGAACGCAATATCTTGCAGCCATGCCAACCAATCTTTATGGGCCTGGCGATAATTATGATTTAAATAATTCACATGTTTTACCGGCGCTTATCCGTAAATTTCATTTGGCTAAATTGGCTGGCGAAGGCGATGAAAACGCAATCCTGCAAGATGAACAAAAATATGGAAAATTGCCTGAACCTTACAGAACAGAAATATTAACAGCTTGTGAAAAACAACAAACTCCAGCAGTTATGATTTGGGGGACAGGCACACCAAAGCGTGAGTTTATGCACAATGAGGATATGGCTGATGCCTGTGTACACTTGATGAATCTTGATGATAAACAGTATCAGCCGTTATTAGGTACCAACCGTAATGATGGTGTAGCACCTGTTGTAAATATAGGTGTGGGTGAAGACATAACGATTAAAAAATTAGCAGAAATGATCAAAGAAACTATTGGATTTAAAGGTGAGATTGAGTTTGATGTTTCTAAACCCGATGGTACTTTGCGGAAGCTTTTAAGTGTTGATCTTGCAAAGGAGCTAGGCTGCCAGTGCGGGACGAGTTTGCATCAAGGTGTTACTGATGCTTACTCCAAATATTAATACTTAATCAAATTTAAAAGTATAAATTTTTTGAAACTCTTCAATCTCAATTTAATACCTGCCCACACAATCAATTTCTTGTGCAAAAAAAGTAATCTTGATGCCTAGTTTATTTAGCAATGCATCATGGGGGGCTTTCTCAGCTGGGATAAGACTCATATTCGGTATGGCAAACCTATTCCTAGCGATCAAGATTGTGGGAGCGGCCTTTTATGGTTATTTTGCTCTGATGCTTGCGGTATCAGCTATTTACCTGACCTTTGTAAATAGTATTCACACAATTGTAGTGACACATGCTGCAGATTTGAAAATACAAAAAGACTCAAATCAACATCTGTTAAAGCTATTTTCTGCAGTATGGTTATTTACTGTGTTTGCAAGCTTTTTCTTCATGCTATTAGTCATCCTTTTTGGCTCTGATTTTATTGAAAGCTTTGTATATTTTGGAAATGATATAGAGCTTATTAATGATTTGAACAGAGCGTTGTTATTTGTTCTTATTCTTTTAATTTCGCAAATGGTGAATGCGGCAAATATTGCAGTAATCGAAAGTCTTGGGCGTTTTGATTTGGCTGCAAGAACACAAATGTTTGGTCCCATATTAGCTTTTCTAATTTTTTTGTTTGTATTTTTTGAGGCTGAACAGCTAACTATTTCCAGTATGGTACTAATCTTTGTTTCAGGATTACTACTTGATACTTACTTTTCAACATATTTTCGAATAAAAATGGGGTTTGTATCAGCGTATTTACCACAAAAAAACATAGTGAAAATATTGCCAAATTTAATGAAAGAAGGTCTGTCGCTGCAAGGTTCAAGGCTTGTAGTGGTATTCGTCGATCCGTTGAATAAATACTTGTTAAATATATTTGTAGGCTCTGCAAGTGTTACCGTTTATGAAGTGGTAATGAAGGTTATAACAGGTATACAAGGTTTATTTGGAGGCGCTTTTCGTACATTCCTTCAACTTACTAATGAAATGCGGCTTAATTCAGGACAAGAATATATAAAATCTCTACGTTTTGGTTTGATTCCAGCATCTTTAATGCATGCAATTGCCGGTGTACTTATAGTTTTTCTTACCCACTTCTGGCTTAATGAAGATACGGAAAATCTACCAGAACTCTTATTCTTAATGATTCCAGCTAGTATGGTGATAATTTTCATTGCGCCTTTGTATTTTGCCTTAATTGGCATGCGCGACCTAGCGTTTATATTTAGAATGAACCTAACATTAGCAATATTTAATATTATTGGATCTATTGTGTTTATCCCTATTATAGGTGTCATGGGATGTGCTGTCGGATTTACGGCCGCAATAATTTACAATGCTGTTATGGAATACCTAAGATACCTCAAAAAGGTCGGTACTATTCCTGAGCTGAATCAAGAGATGAGGGCTCTTATCCCGAGACTTTTATTAACATTATTTTTAAGCACACTATCACTAATTTCTTACATTCAATTTAGAGATGATTTGATGCTTGTAATTACCCAAAGCATAATTCTGCTGTTTCTTTTGATATTACTTTTTAGAGAGCCTTTGACAACGAAAATGCTAAAAAAAATAGCATCATCGTTGACTACTAAATTAACTTGATTCCAAACCAGGAAATAAAATTGATTAATAAACAAAAAATTGTGACTAATTTAGTCAAGCTTTATCGAAAATTGCCTTATAAGCTCATGAGCGGATTATTGAAAAACTCCTATTACAAATTTCTTAGATCTGACATTCAAAATAGAACTGTAATAAAAAATGTTGATGGAATCAACTACGAGCTAGATTTAACAGAAGTCATAGATTCCGCAATTTACTTTAATCAAAGTAGGGAACCGGATACTACTAAAGCACTTAAGCTCCTTTGTAAGCCTGGAATGATTGTCATTGATATTGGGGCAAACGTAGGAAGTCACACTTTACCTCTTGCAAATTCAGTGGGTGACAAAGGTAAAGTCTATGCAATTGAGCCAGTGCCATGGGCGCTAGATAAACTCAGAAAAAATTTGGCATTAAATCATTTCTCAAATGTCCTGATACATCCAATTGCGCTAAGTGATTACACGGATGAAAATGCGGAGTTTTCATTAAGAGCTAGCTTCAAAACAACATCCGAAAATCCGGTTAATGAAAATGGTGGTCTTAGTGAAAGTTGGTGGAGTGCATGCGAAAAGGTCAGTGTCAAAGTCGATACGTTGGATAACTTTATCGTAAAAGAAAACATTCCACATGTGGATGTGATTAAGCTTGATGTTGATGGTTTTGAGGTAAAAGTTCTTAAGGGTGCTGAAAGAATACTGCAGAGTTTTAAGCCAATCATTTTGATGGAGCTCGCTCCAAGTTGGCTTAAAGAAAAAGGAGATAGTATTGAAGAACTTTTATCTTACTTAATAAAATGTGGTTACAAATTTTATGATGAGACAACCTTTTTGGAAGTTCCAGAAATCCTAAATAGTGTAAGCAAAATAAAATCCGACTCAGGTATTAATGTGATTGCTTCTGCAACAGAACTAAAAAAATAATATCATGAAAGTTTCAAATGACTTTGTTTACCAATTCTGTCCCTTTTGCGGAAACGAAATAATTGAAAAAGTTGGTGAAATTGAATATGGGAAACCTGTATTGTTTTCGTCAAACACTATTGAACTTCTCTATCCAGCCTTTTTGATGAAATGTAAACATTGTAGGTCTGGTTTTACTCAATATGCTGTCCAAAATATAGATTTGATTGATCTTTACTCAAATTCAAATAGTGGTAATCGATGGTCAAATGCAGTGTTGGAAAAAAATAAATCATCAGAGATTATTAACGTACTTTATTCGTATATTTCAAGAAACTCCAAGATTGTCGATGTAGGTTGTAATACCGGTGAGCTTTTAGATTTTGCAAAAGCCTTAGGTGCAAAAACAATTGGAATCGAACTTTCTAAAAAAAGCAGAGAAACCTTAAAGCAAAAGGAGCATGAAAGTTATGAGAGTCTGGAGCATCTTGATAATCAATCAATAGATGTAATTACTGCATTTGATTTGATTGAGCACTTACATTATCCAAATGAATTTATAAATTTGTGTAGAAAAAAATTGAAAGATTCAGGTAGCCTCATACTTTTGACTGGTAATATAAATTCAATATCTGCTGTTATATCTGGTTCTAAATGGTGGTATTGCAGTTATCCGGAGCACATATCATTTGTTTCAAAAAAATATCTATCAAATATTGAAGGCTTTAAGCTTGACTTAGCTCTTCCAACATATGCCTCTAAATCATACAGGCGGAATTTCCTAAGAATAATCATTAGCTTGTTGATTAAATATCCTTTTGGAAAATATCGTGGTTTACCTTCTATGGGACCAGATCATTTCCTTTACGTACTTACAAAAACATAATTTATCGAAATTTAACTAATGGAAAAATATGGATTGCCTTGTTTGTCAACATGCTGAAACTATAGAAAAACACCTGCTTTATGATGATCGGTATGGTCATAAGGGATTATTTGAGCTTTTGCAATGTAAAAACTGTGAGCATCAATTCTTAAAAACTGCTCCGAAAATCAATGAGCTTGGGGATTTGTACACAGATTTCTATCCTAGAAAATCATTTAATCCCGATAACTTCAGAGCATACAAGGCAGGTGGGAAATTATACAACTGGCTTGTCGGTGGCAGAGCGTCTGCATGTCAGTCTGTTGAACCAAACTCTAAAGTTTTGGATATCGGCTGTGGCTATGGTGAAACGTTAGCGTACCTTCAAAATGAAAAGTCATGTGACGTTTACGGAGTCGATGCTGACCGTAATGTTGAGATCATTGCAGAAAAGTATGGTTTTAAAATTCACGTGGGTATATTTGACTCATCCCTTTACGCATCTAATTTCTTTGATTTTGTGACAATGAATCAGGTCATAGAGCATGTTCCAGATATACATGAAACTTTCAACATGATATCCGAGGTGCTCAAACCTGGGGGAAGATGCGTGCTGAGTACACCTAATGCCAATGGATGGGGAAGTCGGCTGTTTAGAAAAAAATGGCTGAATTGGCATACACCTTACCATCAACATTTTTTGTCAATTGACTCGGTGCATCTTTTAGGTGAAAGGTATGGTTTTACTGTTGAGAGTATTGAAACTATAACTCGTTCTGAATGGTTTATGTATCAATTACTTCATGTAATCCACTATCCAAAACAAGGTGTACCATCAGCATTTTGGGCTTCTTTTGCTGTTAAATCTACCCGTAGTAAGAAGTTTCTACAGAGGGTTATTCTCGCAACTTGGTTCTTGTGTATTCCTCAGTTGATTACACGTCTCTTTGATTCAATTGGTATTGGCGATAATTACCTTATTATTTTGAAAAAGAAGCAGCTGTGAAAAATTATCTAAAAACCTATCCAAAAATCACTGTAATAACCCCAAGCTTTAATCAAGCCGAATTTCTTGAGCGGACGATTAAATCCGTTTTGGATCAAAACTATCCTAATTTAGAATACATCATTATGGATGGTGGCTCTACTGATGGTAGTGTTGAAATTATTCAGAAGTATGAGAAATACCTCAAGTTTTGGGCTAGTGAAAAGGATAATGGGCAATCTCACGCAATTAATAAGGGATTGAAAATTGCAACGGGAGAATGGGTTTCCTGGCAGAACTCAGATGATATTTACTACCCTGGTGCATTCAAATCTGCTGCAGTGGCCGCTCAAACGCATCCAGAAGTCGGACTTATTATAGGGGACGTGAACCTTATTGATGAAAAGGATAGGTTGATTAGGGATATGCATTACGTAACGCCAACTTACGAGGCAATGGTGGCCGAGGGTATGGTTCTCTCCAATCAAGCCGCATTCTGGCGCAGGGATATGCATGATGCGTTAGGTATGATGGATGAGTCTTTGCATTTGGGATTTGATTTTGACTGGTTTTTACGATTAACAAAACACACAAAGGCAATTAGTGTTAACCAATGCCTTGGTGCTTTTAGAATACATGGTTTGGCAAAAACACAGAAAATGCCGGTTCAGAACTTAGAAATTCACCATATGATTCGTTCACGCCATCACGCTTTTATGCCTGAATGGAAAAAAAAGTTTTATAAAATAAAACGTTTCCTGCAGTTAGTTGCTCGTGGGGATTTAAAATATGTAACTCGTGGTATTTTGCATCGCCTTAAAGGTGGCGGTAATGTTTATTAGACTTTTATATTGCAACTTCCACTCATGAATGCATACGCTCCAATAGTCTTGTTTGTTTACAACCGACCAGAACATACTCTTAGAACTGTAACTTCGTTATTAAAAAATCCTGAAGCCGCAAGGTCTGATTTATTTGTTTTTTCGGATGCAGCTAAGGACAAAAGTGCTGAAGAAGCCGTTAAGCAAGTAAGAGAATACATTCGTCAAATTTCCGGTTTTAAAGCCGTCACGGTTAATGAGCGGGAAAGTAACTGGGGCCTGGCAAATTCTGTCATTGATGGTGTAACCCGCATATGTAATGAATTCGGCAAGGTTGTTGTCTTGGAAGATGATTTGCATGTTTCACCGCATTTTCTGGCATATATGAACGCAGGATTGGAGAGATATGTGCACGATGAACAAGTCATGCAGATATCTGGTTATATGTTTCCTGTCGAAATTCAAATAAAAGAAGATGCTTTGTTTCTGCCTATGACAACCTCTTGGGGCTGGGCAACATGGCAAAGCTCATGGGAAAAATTTGATAAAACAGCCAGTGGTTATAAAACTATTAAAAATGATCCTGATCTAAAAAAGCAGTTTGATTTGGATGGACGCTATCCATACTTTAAAATGCTAGAAGCACAAAAAAAAGATAAGGTTGATTCATGGGCAATACGTTGGTACTTGAGTGTTTTTAAAGAAAAAGGACTGGTGTTATACCCTAGAAAAAGTTTAGTGGAAAACTCAGGGTTTGATGGTAGTGGTGTAAATTGCGTTGCTACTGGTTTTGATGATACGCCTATAGATACTAAATTTGAGGTAAAAACGTTTCCTGCTAATAGTGTGACATCTCCCTTTTTTAGTGAACTTATTGAAAAGCTTCCCAAGCCAAAATTCAGTATTAAAGCGTTTCTAAGTCGATTAATAAAGCTCTTCTAAGGTATAAAAATGCGAAAGTTTATAAAAAAAATATATCATTCAACTTGCAGTTGGATGTATCCAATGTTTGGAAAAAAACCTTGGAAACTAGGCTACGTTCCGTACAAATTTTCAAATATTAGGAGGGCCATCCTTGATCCTCATCTGGATATAACAAAATTACCTATTGGATACGGCTTTAGGCTTGATGAAAGGATTGTTGAATATCTGTGGTTTTTCCAGTCATTGCCAAATTCAGAAGGAAGAATCCTTGATGCTGGCTCGATTCTCAACTATTCGTTTCTTCTCGATCACCATAAACTTCAGAATAAGAATCTATTTATATCAACTTTGGCACCAGAGCAAGATGCTTTCTGGAATAAAGGGATTTCATACATCTATGAAGATTTAAGAAACACTTGCTTTAGAAATGATTATTTTGATTGGATCACCAGTCTTTCGACAGTAGAACATATAGGACTGGATAATACGATGTTGTATACCAGTGATGAAGCAAAGCGTGAGAGTGATGGAGAGGGTTATCTTGCTGCAATAAAAGAGTTTCATCGAATTCTCAAACCAGGTGGAAAATTGTTCCTCAGCGTACCATTCGGTGAGCATAAAGTGCGTGGCTGGTTTCAGATATTTAATGGTGAAATGGTGGATAGTATCAAGACAACTTTTTCTCCTACGGAAATAAAAGAAAACTATTTTCAGTACCAAGGAAGCGGTTGGGTAAATTCTTCACGAGAACTTGCCAGTAATGCTACTTATTTTGATATCCACACCGAGAAAGATTACGGCAATGACTATGCTGCCGCTTCACGTGCAATCGTATGTTTAGAACTTACAAAATAGCTTTTAAAGCGTTTATCAGAAAGCTTCTACAGTTTAGAGGATTCACTGGAGCAGCCAGTGCTGTGCTTTACCCTTCTGCAAAAATTATTAACATACCAGGAAAATCAGAATTAATTTCAATTAGTTCAAATAGTCATATTCTGGGTGAACTTTTGGTGTTTGCTCATGGAGGAAAAATTGTTGTTGGAAAGGATTGTTATGTGGGAGAAGGTTCTAAGATTTGGTCGGCTGGCCATATCACCATCGGTAACAGAGTATTGATTTCACACAATGTCAATATTTTTGATAGTCATACTCACCCAATACGCGCCTCAGAAAGGCATGAGCAGTTCATGAATATTGCAAGTGTTGGTCATCCATCTTCAATAGACCTTAATGAGTCTCCAATTTTGATAGCTGATGATGTTTGGATTGGTGCAATGGCAACCATTTTAAAGGGTGTAACCGTTGGCGAAGGTGCTATCGTCGGGGCTGCGGCTGTGGTGACTAAAGATGTGCCACCATGGACTATTGTTGCTGGCAACCCAGCCAAAATAATCAGAGAGTTAGGACCCGATGAACGATAAAAACTTTGTCTCCTGGGAGGCTGCAGTTTCATGGTTAATGAATCAGCCTGATAAACAGCAATTAGTTCGGGATTGTTACTATGATCCATCCGTCCAGCAAGCTGTGGAGAGATATTATAATAGCCCGGAGTGGCAAGCTATAAGCCGGTATGTTCCAGATTCAAAAGGTTTTGCAATGGACCTTGGGGCAGGGCGTGGGATTGCCAGTTATGCTTTAGCTCGTGATGGCTGGCAGGTAGCCGCATTAGAACCAGATAGTAGTGAGCTTGTTGGTGCTGGAGCAATCAAAACTCTTGCTATGGATAATAACTTGCCTATATCTGTCTCTCAGGAATTTGGCGAGAGAATTAATTTTGAATCAAATACATTTGGGCTGGTTTTTGCCCGACAAGTTTTGCACCATGCAAATGATCTTGAACAGTTATGTGCAGAATTATTTCGTGTTTTAGAGCCTGGCGGCAGTTTAATAGCTGTTAGAGACCATGTAATTTCATCAAAAAAAGATTTAGCTGCGTTTTTTGATGTGCATCCTTTACATTCATTGTATGGTTGTGAGAATGCCTACACATCTCAAGAGTATCTTGCAGCCCTGAAAAAAGCCGGGTTTGAGGTCAAACACGTTCTCCGTTCTTTCGATAGTGTTATTAATTTCGCCCCTTACACAGAAGCATCGCTGAAAGCTGAAATACAACAGAGGATCAGTAAAATACCAGTGTTTGGCAATCTATCACGCATCCTTAATATTGATATTTTTTATCGTAGTCTGCTTCGTTATCTCTCTTTTGTAGATAGGCGACCTGGCAGGTTATATTCATTTGTCTGCTTCAAGCCCGAGGAGCAGTAATGACTACAGTTTGGATTACAGGTGGGAAGGGATTTATAGGTCGTAATCTTGCCAAATTTATCGCGAAGCAAAATACAAAAGTTTACGGAATTGGACATGGGTTTTGGACGGATGATGATTATAGAGCTTGGGGCTTTAGTCATTGGCTAAATGCAGAAATAGACTTTGCAGGAATGAGTCAGCTGGTTGCTGATTTTGGAAAACCAGATGTTGTTTTTCATCTCGCTGGTGGTTCAGCTGTTGGCCCATCAATACAAAATCCTTACGAAGATTTTCAACGAACAGTAGATACAACGGCTCGTCTTTTGGAATGGGTAAGACAGAATTCTCCGGCGAGTCGAGTAATAGGTGTATCTAGCGCCGCGGTATATGGTTCGGCCTTCAATGGCCCCATTAGTGAAGGTGATAACGGTAAGCCCTTTTCTCCCTATGGTTTCCATAAATGGATGCTTGAATCACTTTTCAGTTCTTATCGTGATAGCTTTGGTTTAGATGTTACTGTTACCAGATTCTTTTCTGTTTATGGACCGGGGTTGGAGAAACAGCTCTTGTGGGATATATGCCAAAAAATTGAAAAGTCTAAATCAACTGATATAACGTTAAATGGGACTGGAAACGAAATTCGTGATTGGTTACATATTTCCGATGCAACGCAGTTACTTTGGTTATTGGTGCATAAATCATCAAATGAATTTACTGTGGTCAATGGCGGGACAGGGATCGGAACCTCCATAGCTGAAATCGCTTCTATGGTTTGTGAGCAATGGGGACAAAATCATAAGGTTAAGTTCAATGGCATTTCTCGTAAAGGTGACCCTAAAAGTTTAGTTGGTGATATTTCGCTTGCAAATGAATTGGGTTTCTCGCCCAGGATATCATTACAGCAAGGCATATCTGAAGTAGTGGCCTGGTACAAAGCGAGAAAATTGACTTGAAACATCGTGTAGCATTTACGCTAATAGGTGGGAACGCGTGGATGGGGGGGTTGAACTATCAAGTAAATCTGCTCAGCGCATTGCTAGAATTCGAAAACCAGCGAGTCGAACCGATTTTATTTCTTGGTGATGATGTTGCAATAGATGTGCTTGAGAGATTTAATGCAGTTGATGGGCTGAAAATTGTTCATTCTCAGGTGTTCAATCGTTCCCAAAAAAAACGGCGTCTTTTGAAAGCCATTGTGACTGGTTGTGATGCTGGTGCACTGGCAGTATTTAAGATGCATAAGATCAATGTGGTCTTTGAGGCCGCTGATTTTTATGGGTGGCGCTTTAATATACCAACAATTGCATGGATTCCAGATTTACAACATCGCATGCTTAGGCATTATTTTGGTTTCTTTGCATTCTGGAAAAGAGAGATTGGTTTTCGCATGCAAGTATATGCGAAACGTCATATTATGCTTAGTAGTAACGATGCAGCAAAAGATTTCCAACGATTTTACAAATTATCCGATGAGCGACTACATGTGGTTAATTTTAGTGTGCCAGTTCGCCCTGTAAAGTTTGATGTTGAAGCTTTATTAGCAAAATATAATCTACCCAGACATTTTTTCTATTTACCCAACCAGTTCTGGCAGCATAAAAATCATGAGTGTGTAATAAAAGCCCTTGGTATTGCTAAACGTGAGGGTAAAGATATTGTCGTTGCGGTATCTGGTAACCATGAAGATTCACGTGATCCAGATTATTTTCCAAAATTGTTATCACTTATTGCTGCAGAATCAGTCGAGGAAAATTTTCGTCTTTTAGGCATGATTCCTTATGATGATGTTCAGGCTTTAATGTTGAGTGCAGCGGCTCTTATTAATCCATCACGATTTGAAGGCTGGAGTACAACTGTTGAGGAAGCCAAATCTCTTGGAGTCGAAATGCTTTTATCGGATATAAATGTTCATCGTGAACAAGCAGAACAAAATGCCCTTTTTTTTGCACAGGATAAGCCATCACAGTTAGCAAAAAAAATGAGCGGATTGCCAAGTATTTCGATTGATGAGCGTATTGGAAACTTGAAAGGAGCTGCTGAAAGATCTGAATTATTTATGTCACGCTTTGCAGATAAATTTACAACTGTAATTGAGGCTTCTGCAAAAAAAATATGAAAATATCAATAATCACAGTCTGCTTCAATAGTGCTAAAACAATATCTGACACAATTCATTCTGTAGCCAGTCAAGATTATCCTAATATTGAACATATTGTCGTTGATGGTGGTTCTACTGATGGGACATTGACCATTATTGCTAATGCACCTAGTGTCACACGTTTTGTATCTGAACCAGATAAAGGTATCTATGATGCAATGAATAAAGGGATCGCTATG
>TARA_R100001369_G_scaffold28595_3_pt1 | contig 13749 bp, 12 predicted proteins | sample TARA_R100001369 | Tara Oceans TARA_R100001369 (sample SAMEA2621528) | marine metagenome | biome: marine biome (ENVO:00000447); feature: surface water layer (ENVO:00002042); material: "saline water (ENVO:00002010), including plankton (ENVO:xxxxxxxx)" | depth 5 m | reverse complement strand
ATTTGGGTTTTTGGGAAGTTATAACGAAGATGTAGGAAAGGTTCCGTTTGAAAGATTTTATGTTGGGGGCGATGGTATGGGCGCTTACACTTTGGACGGTAGGGATGTAATTGCCTTAAGGGGTTATGAAAATCAATCCTTAACACCATATAGCACAGATCCATTGAGTGGTGGGCAGGTACAGGATGGTGGAGTTGTGTATAATAAATATTCCTTGGAGCTTAGATACCCATTGACACTAAAACCATCTGCATCCATTTATGGACAGGTATTTTTAGAGGCAGGAAATGCCTTCAACAATTTTCAAGACTTTAATCCGTTTGAGTTAAAAAGATCTGCCGGAGTGGGACTACGTATTTTTATGCCAGCATTTGGATTATTGGGAATTGATTTTGGATATGGATTTGATCAAGATTATAACCCCAATTCATCAGGACCTAGCGGTTGGCAAACCCACTTCATCATTGGACAACAGTTTTAATATATAGAAATTTGCAATTGTTTTATATGTTAAATGGTTCATTCTAAAATATTTAGTTATTTTGGCACGATATTTTCTATAGTATAAAAAGAAGATAGCATGGGAATTAAATCAAAAGTACTTTTGTTTCTAATCGCAACTATGTGTGCGGCTACCATTTCGGCGCAAAGGGCTATTAGGATAGGTTATGTGGATATGGAATATATCCTTGAAAATGTTGAGGAGTACAGGGAGGCCAATGAGCAATTGGCGGCCAAAGTCCAGAAATGGAAATTGGAACTGGATAAGGAGAAGGGGGTAATTGATCAGATGAAGAAGGATTTAATGGCGGAGAAAGTGCTGTTAACGGAGGAATTGATTTCCGAGAGACAGGAAGAGATCCAAATCTTGGAAAAGGAGATGTTCGATTATCAGCAAGATAGATTTGGTCCTGAAGGCGATTTGGTGCTTCAAAAAAGAAGATTGATACAGCCAATTCAAGATCAGGTTTTCAATGAAGTGCAGAAAATTGGCGCAAATAAAAAATATGATTTTATTTTTGATAAATCGGCAGATGTTGTAATGTTGTATTCCGAGAAAAGACACGATATTAGCGATCTTGTTTTAAGGGGTATTTCACGGACTAGAAAAATAAGCGCACCTAAGAATAGGCAAAATGCTAGAAATAGTTTCGAAGATATTGAGGATGAGGAAACGGAAGAAACAATTAGCGATGCTATTCTAGAACGTCAGGAGAGGGCAAAACAGGCAGAAGAGGCGAGAACCAAGACGGCGGAGGAAAACCGGGCAGAACAGCTCAGGATTCGCGAAGAACGTAAAAAGGCGTACGAAGAAAGAAGGAAAAAGTTGTTGGAAGAAAGGGAAGCAAAAAGAAAGAAGGAATTAGAGGAGAGAAATGGTAAAAATGACTCTGAGGAAGAGGAGAGTTCAGAGGGCGATGAATAGTATTGAATTAAGTTTAAACCAAATTACATTTATATAACTAAATCTTTAAATTAACACTCAAACATTAATTAAAATCATGAAACAAATTAAAAAAATAGCAGTAGCCATAGTTTTGTTCGTAGCAGCTACTAGTTTTGTTAATGCACAGGCGAAAATTGCGCACATAGATGTACAGAAATTGTTGTCTGAAATGCCGGAGATGAAAGCAGCCGAAGCGGAACTTAAGAAATTACAGGAAACTTATAGGGCGGATATTGAAAGTTCCATGACCGAACTTCAAAACAAGTACACGCAATATAAAAATGAATCATCCTCAAAGTCTGAAGAGGAGAATCAGAAAAGAGCTTTGGAACTACAAGGTTTTGAAAAGAACATTGGTGAGGCACAACAGACTGCCTCACAAGAATTACAAAAGAAACAAGGCGAACTTTTAGGCCCTATTACCGAAAAGGCCAAAAAAGCTATTGAAGCTGTGGCAGCCGCCCAAGGAATTGACTATGTTATGGATGCTACCCAAGGTAGTGGACTTATTGTGGCCAAAGGGAAGGATATTTTGCCAGAGGTTAAGAAGCAGTTAGGTTTCTAATCCATCAATAAAATGTTTTAATAAAAGCCATGCAAACGCATGGCTTTTTTCTTTGGTCATATTGTGGTATAGGGTGTTTGTAGATGGTAAACCTTTGGAATTACGTAACTGGCACTCCCAATAAACTGTAGGCTCACCATGTTCAAACGAGGCTCGGTGTTTGGATATTCTATTGTTCCTCCCTTGCTACCTTTAAGGTCTCCAAATAGGCTACCAAATCCACTAAGTCTTCCTCTGGCATAATATTGGCCAAGCCTTCTGTCATTAGTGATTGTACTAGGGCCTCCTGTTCACTTATATCCTTTAATTCCAAGGTCTTTTGAGTGCCGCCCATCATCTTAATGGTTATTTCATCCTCTGTCCTGCTTAAGATGTATCCTGTATAGGTTTTGCTATCATTCATTCTAAAAGAATAGCCTTCAAAACCAAAATTGATACCAGCGCTGGGATAAATAATATTGGAATATAAAAATTGCTTCGAAAGCTTATTGCCTATATCCGACAATTCGGGTCCGAATTCTATGCCATTACCTGCAGCCATATGACAGGAACTACAATAGGTACTGTATACTTCCTTGCCATGGGAGGCATTACCCTTGAGTTCCACCAATTTGGAAATGTCCAGCGCTCCATCTTCTTGAGAACTTAAGAATTTAGGTGCGTTGGTTCTGATCTCATTGTTCCAACTGGTCATCAGCTTTAAAACGGCAGTAGTTTTGTAATCTTCAGCCAGTCTGTCTTCTTTTAGCATTTGGTATAATTCTTCCTGTCCGGCTCCTGTATTACCAAGTGTTTCTATCATTTTTCTGGTTAGTGCATGGCCCAAATCCTGAGAGCCAATATTCTCCTTGAGCAGTGCAACGGCAGCTGGATTGGATATTCCGTTTAGCCTTTCCAATACCGCAATTTTGGAAGATTCCGGTTCTTGGGAATGAAGGAAGGTGTCGATCAGTGTCGCTCCGTTATTATTAAGCAATAGGTTGGCGGCTTCCTTGCCGATATCTGTATTGGACCCGTTGGCCAATACTCTAAACAAGGCCTCGTTCTGGTTCTTTAACTCTAAATTTTTGATGGCCATGATCCATTCTGGAGTTCCTTCAATCTTGGGAAGTACTTCCTTGACCATTTTAATGTGTTTGGGCGAACTATATACAAATTTGGCATCCATTTGCGCTATAGCGTATGCTTGGATTTGGCTTTTAAGGGGATGGTTCCAACCAAGCATTTCCATTAGGTAGTTGTCTTTGTTCGGATGATCCTTAAAATCCAGGGCCCTAAAATAGGAAGCCAATTTTGTAGGCGGTACAGTTTGGTCTTTAATTAGGGATACCAACATAGGAACCGATTCTTTGGCCCGGATGCGCCAGACTATTTCTTTTCCGGCTTCACTTTTCCAATTTTCCCCAACCTTGTTTCTCCAGGCTTTAAAATACAGCTCTGGGAACTTATCCGCCCCAATGCCCAAGGCTTCCAAATACCATCTATCGCCAGTGTTATGCTGAACGGCCAAATTGGCCCATAGTTCGGCAGCTGCTTCCGTGCCTATAAACCTGAGTGCAATAGCCGCTTCCCTTCTTACTTGGGGCGATTTATCGTTTTCCAAAAGGGATAGGTATTTCTCAAGACTTTCTTTGCCTTTAAACCTGGCCATACGGATTCCCTGCATTCTAAATTTAGGGTCTTCATCCATTAATGCCAATTCTATAAAGTCATTACTTTTGGTTGGAATATGCAATCCTAGCCATAATGCCCGGGCTTTGGCTATACCTCCTTTTTCCCTTAATTCCGTTAAAAATGGTTGGGCGGCCTCGCCCATGGAATGTAATTTTTGCCACGATTGATAAAAAAGGTCCATGTTACCGGAAAGAAGTCCTTTAACCGCCCCTTCCTCGGTCTTGGGGTCTATGTTCGCAAGTTTATAATCCGAGTCAGTGGACAATCGGTAAATCCTTCCCCGTGCAATGTCTTCTGCCTTGTGCCCTCCAACACCGCCATCATACCAATCGGAAATAAAAAGGGAGCCATCAGGAGCTGTGGTAACATCATCCGGTCTAAACCAATCGTCCTTGCTCTTTGCCAAATTTTCAATTTTTGCGGTATAACCTGCCTCCGATTCGCCTATTATATAGGCGCGGACCACATTATGGCCAGGTTCGGCATGTATGGGTTGATTTTGAAATTTCTGAGGCAACATTTTGTCCTCATAAACAAGAATGCCACATGGGGAACCAGATCCGGTCTGTAATAAATTGGGGACGGTTCCCGGGTCGTTTAAATGCCAATGCCTTTTGGGGATATCGTTATCCCATCCGGTTCTTCTTTCTCGCCAGCTTGCACCGGATAATAAGTCCCTATATCCATAATTGCCATATTCCATAACATAGTTTATGCGAGTACCCCTATTGCCGTCATCGTCATTATCAGATTGCCATAAACCTCCATAGGAGTCAATGGCAATTTCATAAGGGTTCCTGAAATTGTGCCCTAGGACTTCCAAATTTGTTCCGTCCATATTCATTCTAAAAGCCATCCCTTCCCTATAAGGTTGGCCATTCCCCACTATTTCTTGACCGTGCATGTCCAAAACAACCTCACCATTTTTATCCAATAATTGCTTTCCATTATTACCGAAGTTGAAATAAAGCCTCCCATCTGGTCCAAAAACAAAAGCATGAACTCCGTGGTCATGGTCTACACCTTCTATACCTTGGAATAGGATTTCTTTGGAATCCGGTAGATCGTCTCCATTCTCGTCGGTAAAAATAAAAACTTTGGGACTTACGGATACGATTACCTTGTTACCCAAAACAGCGATGCCCAAGGCGGCATTGATGTCCTCCCCTTGGTAGAAAACCTTGGAAGTGTCCGCTTTGCCATCTCCATTGGTGTCCTCAAGTATTAAGATTCGATCTCCACTATCGTCATAGGAATTATCCGGATTGGCGAACAATCTGTAATTTCTGGCCTCGCAGACCCATATTCTGCCTTTGGCATCAATGGCCATATTGGTAGGGTTGGTAACCATAGGTTCCGAAGCAAAGAGCTCAATATTTAATCCCTCCGCGACCTCCATGGAGGCTAAGGCATACTCGGGGTTTCTTTTTTCCTGTTCTGAAAGCGATAAAAAATCGATATTGGCCTTTGGTTGTTCCATGCAGGCGGAAAGGGAACCCAGTGCTATAATAATTACTAAGGTTTTGGCGGTAATTTGGTTTGGAAACATATGAACGTTTTTGGTTGCAGTTCCACAATTTACCAAAAAAAACAAAGATCATGTTAAAAATAATGGTAGCGCGTTACGTTGGTAAATAGCGATAAGTTGGCTATCCTAAAATCAACTTCAGCAAAGATGTTGCTTTTTGATGTTTTGGGGCTAATTGAACTTGATAACAAAATACTGAAAACAATGGGGGAAAAACAGTATTTTAGTTAGCAGGTTATATTTGGGGGAATACAATGGGAATGTCTGGGTATTCCTAGTTGGATGATCTGTGCGGCACACTGTCCGATAAGTAGGTTTATTGTAACTGAGTAATAATATAAACTATTAACTTCTGAAATAGATGAAAAAACTAATAAGTCTAATTGCGATTACTTTATTTGGTTTAACGGTTTGGGCTCAGGATAATATGTTTTGTGTGGGAAGTTATTGGACAGAGGATGAGGCAAATATTGTCTTGAAAAAATTTGCCTCCGAATGGAACGATCTGGAATCGTGGGAACAAAGGGCATTAAGAATTAAGAAGGGGATTATTGAGGGTATGCAACTGGACAAGATGCCGCAAATAACGGGCAACTTTAATCCCATTATCAGGAATACCAGGGTTATGGACGGTTATATTGTAGAAAATATTGCTATAGAGAGCTTTCCTGGTTTCTTTGTTACGGGCAACCTATATAGGCCTGTGGAAGAAAAAGGCAAGTATGCGGCCATTCTTAGTCCGCATGGTCATATGAAGGATAAGAGGTATACAGATTACATTCAATGGCGGTGTGCCGCTTTGGCTAGAATGGGAGCTGTGGTTTTTGCCTATGATATGGTGGGTTACGCAGAAAGTACCCAGGTAAACCACAAGATGCCAATTGCCTTGCTCTTGCAGACCTGGAACAGTAAAAGGGTCTTGGAATACTTGCTGTCCAGACCCGATGTGGATTCGGAACGTATAGGGATGACAGGTGCTTCTGGAGGCGGTACACAAACCTTTGTCTTAACGGCCATAGATGACCGTATAAAAGTAGCGGCTCCCGTGGTACAGGTTTCTGCCCACTTTTTTGGAGGATGTGTTTGTGAAAGCGGTATGCCAATACACAAAAGTACCGATCACCAAACCAATAATGTGGAAATTGCTGCGCTTTGCGCCCCCAGACCTTTATTGTTGGTTTCTGATGGTGCCGACTGGACACGAAACACGCCAAGAATAGAGTATCCTTACATTCAAAAGGTATATGCGCTGTATAATGCTGAACACAAAGTGGAAAATGTTCATTTACCGGCGGAAAGGCACGATTACGGATATAACAAAAGAACTGCCCTTTACAATTTTTTTGACCATCACCTAGATCTAAATGCCGGCAAAATACCCTACGCTGAAGGTTATAAGGAAGATTTTGTTACTATTTTGCCTCCAGAGGATTTAATGGTTTTTGGAAAGGATAGTCCTAGGCCCAAGAATGCCCTGCAGGGAGATGATGCCGTTATGGCGTATTTGAAAATATCGGTTAAATAAAAAAGTTGGAAATGAAAGATATGCTAGTGTCTGCCTCTTGGCTAAACCAAAATTTGGACATGCCCGAAATTATAATTTTGGATGTCCGTCTACGCTATGATCCAGCCGTTTCGCAATTGGATGATCTAAAGATACCTGGGGCTCGTATTTTTGACCTGGAAAACGAATTCAGTGATAAAAACAGCCCGTTTCCGAATATGCTTCCAAGTCAGGACCAATTTGAGCAGTCCTGTAGAAAATTGGGTATTAATAAATCCAGTAAGATTGTGGTCTACGATCATTTTGGAATTTATGTGAGCCCCAGGGCTTGGTGGATGTTTAAAGTTATGGGGCATCAGAATGTTAGTGTTTTGGATGGAGGCTTTCCGGAATGGAAGAAAGCCGGGTATGGCACAGAAAAAGTAGTTGGATTGAATTATGGAACTGGTAATTTTAAGGCAGTTTTCAATCCGGATATGGTGGTGAACTTTGAAGGGATAAGCGATAATCTGAAAACTAATAAGGCCTTGGTCATAGATGCCCGTTCCTCCGATCGCTTCCATGGTCTTGTTGCGGAGCCGAGGAAGGAATTGAGAAGGGGTAATATTCCAAACTCCATTAATATTCCTTATGAAACTGTTCTTAAGGACGGGAAGTTCAAACCCTTGAACGAGTTGAAAGAAGTTTTTGCTGATTTGGAAGGGGAGGGGCGGCCCTTGGTGTTTAGTTGTGGATCCGGTGTAACGGCATGCATCGTACTAATGGCGAGCGAAATGAGTTTGAAAAACCACAATAAGGTTTATGACGGTTCATGGACAGAGTATGCACAGGTGGCTGATTAATTTATTTTACTGTATGGCGCAAACTAGTGAAACTACATAATTTTTGTATTTTGCCCCAAAATAGTTTTAATGTACCAACTGTCTTATTTTTCCAGAGCCACCCCGGATGTTTCTGAAGAAATTATTAGCGGCATTTTGGAAACGTCCCGTGAGCGTAATAAGGCCATAGGTGTTACTGGTTGCCTAGTTTTTCATAAATTTTCTTTTGTTCAAATAATTGAAGGTGAAAAGAGGCATATACAATCCTTGTTTGAGGATATTAGGCAGGATAAAAGGCATAGCGATGTAACATTGTTGTGGGAAGGCAAGAATAAAGGAAGAAACTTTGGTGATTGGAATATGGCTTATTTTACAGAATCCGATGAAAGATCTTCAAATGGGGAGATGAAGAATTTTGAAAGAAATTTATTGTTGCTGTCAGAACTGTCGGGCGGTTCCACTGCTGTATTGAACATGTTTTGGATAAGTGTTCGCAAACTTATTTCGGGGGAGGTAATCTAATTAGACCCTAATGTCCCTCACTTTTGAAGGTCAAAATTTATCCAATAAAATATGTTTAACGGCGAAAGAATAATCAAGGGGTGTAATTGGCGATGGCTGGGAGCAATGTTGTTGACCTTCATATTTGCAGGGTGTCAGGAGAATCACAACAGAAAAATTGTTATAGCAACTGCGGCCAATATGGAATCGGCCATGGAGGCCTTGACAAATGCCTATACCCTAAAATCTGGACTGGAATGCGAAATAATTGTTGGATCTTCGGGAAAGTTGACGGCGCAGATTATGGAAGGTGCGCCCTACGATATTTTTGTTGCGGCCAATATGAAATATCCGCAGGCCGTTTATGACGGTGGAAAAGCAAAGAATGCTCCTAAAGTCTATGCCAAGGGAAAATTGGTGCTTTGGTCAATGATGGAGAATATCACTGTTTCAATTGATGCACTCTCGGATCCAGCAATGGAACACATTGCTTTGGCAAATCCTAAAACTGCCCCTTATGGTGTTGCCGCCCAAGAAGTTTTAATACATTACGGCCTGAATGAAATCTTGGCACCTAAATTGGTTTTTGGGGAAAGTGTAGGCCAGACCGATCAATTTATCATTTCCAAGGCAGCACAAATTGGTTTTACGGCCTTATCAACAGTTTTATCGCCAGAACTGAAAGGAAAAGGGAGTTGGATTATAATAAATCCATTACTCTACTCCGATATTAATCAAGGTATAGTGCTTGTAAATCGTAAAGAAGAAACTAACCAGGATGCCCAAGGCTTTTATAATTTTCTTTTTTCAGTTGAGGCCAAGGGAATATTAAAAGAATTTGGATATTTGATAGATGAATAGTTTTCCGGCTCATATAAAAGAGGTTAAAACCAATGGAGCCATGTCCATTGTTTTTGTTACGATGGACAGTGGTGAGGAGTTAGTGTCCGTGGTCATAGATACCCCTGAATCTGCCCCTTATTTGAAAAGCGGTAATAAGGTAAATGTCTTGTTTAAGGAAACGGAGGTTGCTGTCTCTACCCAAAAGGAATTGAATATTAGTATAGAGAATAGAATTGCAGGGAATATTACACATATAGAAGTGGGCGTATTGTTGAGCAGATTGATTTTGGAGACCAGAATAGGTGAGGTCATTGCTCTAATAAGTACTATGAGTGTAAGGCAGATGGGATTGGTTGAAAAGACGAACGTTATGATTTTGGTTAAATTGAACGAAATAATATTGGCACCATAATGGATTGGCAACCTTTGGTCCTTACCTTTAAACTTGCGGTGGTTACCACGGCGATATTGTTTGTGGTTTCCATTCCCATTGCCAATTGGCTGTCAAGTACCAAATCCAAAATAAGGCCCGTCTTGGAAACCTTGGTGAGCATGCCATTGGTGCTGCCACCTACTGTACTGGGGTTTTATATGCTGGTGGCCTTTAGTCCAGAAAATGCCTTTGGAAATTGGTTGAATGAATACCTAGGTATAAAGCTCATATTCTCTTTTGGAGGTTTGGTGGTGGCTTCGGTCATTTATAGCTTACCGTTTATGGTGCAACCCATCCAAGCGGGACTTTCCTCCCTGCCTTCCACATTAAAAGAAGCTTCCTATACCATGGGAAAATCAAAAATAACGACACTAATGAAAATTTTATTGCCCAATATTAAGCCTTCCCTTTTAACGGGCATTGTGCTTTCCTTTGCCCATACTGTTGGAGAGTTTGGTGTAGTGCTGATGATTGGGGGGAATATGCCCGGAAAGACCAAAGTGGCCTCTATTGCGATATATGATGAAGTGGAGGCGCTTAATTATGCCGCTGCCAATAGTTATTCATTGATTTTGTTTTCCGTAACTTTTGTAATTCTGTTACTGGTTTATCTAACCAATGGGGGATATTTTAAACGTTTTGCCCAATGATACGGTTAAACCTAAAAAAAACCTTGCAATCTGCCGGAGGAAAAATGGTCCTGGATTTGCAATTAACCATAGAAAAGGGTGAATTTGTTACCCTATTCGGGGAATCAGGGGCGGGAAAAACCTCTACTTTAAGAATGCTCAGTGGCTTGTTAAGGCCAGACAGTGGAACTATTGAAGTGGGTGAAGCAACTTGGTTTAGCAGTCAAGAAAATATTGACCTTAAACCCCAACAGCGTAAGGTAGGGTACGTATTTCAGGATTATGCCCTCTTTCCCAACATGAATGTTCGTCAAAATTTGGAATACGCCCTTCAAAAAAATCAGGATAGAGCCGTAATAGAGGAGTTGTTGGAATTTGCCGAGCTCGGCGAATTGCAACAAAGAAAACCCGAAACCCTGTCTGGCGGACAAAAACAGCGAGTGGCATTGGCCAGGGCATTGGTTCAGCGACCTGAAATATTAATATTGGACGAACCTTTATCTGCCTTGGATTTAAAGATGCGGCTAAAGCTACAGGAATATCTATTGAAAGTTCATAAGAAATATAAACTAACCACGATATTGGTAAGTCATGATATTGCGGAAATAGTTAAACTGTCCGATAGCGTATTTGAGCTTCAAAATGGTAGCGTAGTTAAGAAAGGTACAGCCACGGATTTTTTTGGGTTGAACAAGACCAGTGCCAAATTCAGATTTTCAGGGGAAGTATTAAAGATACAAAAGGAAGATGTGTTATATGTAATTTCTGTCCTTATAGGGAATGATATAATTAGGGTCGTCTCAGACCCGAAGGAGGCCGAACTTTTAAAGGTAGGGGATCAGGTTCTTGTTGCTTCCAAGGCCTTTAATCCTATAATTCAAAAAATATAGTTCCAGTTTTTGCCTGCCAATAATACTTTTGACCCTAAAGGGTCAGTTCACTAAATAAACTCTCCAGATTCTTGTTTTTCCTACTTAATTGAAGGGTTTTTAATTGGTTGTCATGGGCAAAGTCGAACACGGCAGGTCGCATATCATTTGAAGTGTTAAAAGTGATCTCATAAACAAACCCACCAATATTTTTAACCATTATTACATTGGGCAATTTATTTAGAAATGCTTCTTCCACCCTAAAGTCGAATTCGACCAGTAAAACTTGGTCCTGCCCGTCGCGCAATTCTGAAAGTTTTTTGTCGGCCACAAGAGTGCCCTTATTAATGATAATTACCCTATCACATACCGCTTCAACCTCTTTCATAATATGTGTGGACAGTAGAATGGTCTTTTCTTTACCAATTTCACGAATCAATTTTCTGATTTCCAATAATTGATTGGGGTCTAGACCGGTTGTGGGCTCGTCCAGGATCAAAACCTCCGGGTCATGAAGAAGTGCGACGGCCAATCCAACCCTTTGCCTATAGCCTTTGGAAAGTTGCCCAATCTTTTTGTTCGCCTCTGGGGTAAGACCGGTTTGATCTATTACCGTGTTGATTCTCTGTTTATTTACTTTGTAGACTTCCGCATTAAAAGCAAGATATTCCTTTACATACATATCCAAATAAAGTGGATTGTGTTCGGGTAGGTAGCCTATGCTCTTTTGAACATTTTTCTTTTCACTTTGCACATCAAATGAATTAACCTCGGCCTTACCTTCATCGGCGGTGTGATAGGTAGTCAATATTTTCATCATAGTGGATTTCCCAGCCCCATTGGGACCTAAAAAGCCTACTATTTCCCCTTTTTCTATGGTAAAGGAAACCTTGTTCAGAGCTTTTTGTTTCCCGAAAAATTTGGTAATGTTATTTGCTATGATGGACATGCCTATTCTTTTTATCAAAAATAAAGCAAATTAATGAAACCTAGTTTTAATTATTAATATGATAAAATATGGGCCTTCAGTGATAAGTTTTGGGTATTTATAAAGTTGTATATCGAGATTTGTTCTTCGTAATTCGTAAAAATATACCGATTTGGGGGTTTAATCGGTATTATTTATTGCTTTAAACTGAAATAAATAAAAAAATGTTAGTGTTAATGCCGATTTATAAATTTAATTATTAAATTAGCCGGAGTTTTACAAGAAAAATGACAAAGCAATATTTCTGGAATGGTTTTTATTTTTACTTCTTTTTTAAGGGAGGTAAGGGACTGTTCTAGCATATTTTTAAATATATAATAGATAGAAGTCCTGTGAAAACCAGGACTTTTTTTTTGGATATAACTTTCGGATTGAAGGTGGGGTTATAAAGGAGTTGAGTAGTAAGTCTTTGATAGATAAGAAGATAATTATAAAAAGGGTGAAATTAAAAGTTGCAATACAAGGTATTAAAGGTTCTAACCATCATCAAGTGGCGAAGGATTATTTCGGTGATGATGTTACCTTCGTGGAATGTTCATCCTTCGATATTTTGGTAGATCATTTGATCAATAAAACAGCGGATAAGGGGGTAATGGCCATAGAGAATTCCATTGCAGGGTCTATTATACCCAACTACGCCCTGGTCTTCCATAAAAACCTGCATATAATTGGGGAACAATATCTAAATATACATCATAACTTGATGGCTTTAAAGGGGCAGACCATTGCGGATATTCAGGAGGTCCGTTCCCATCCTATGGCACTGCTACAGTGCAATGAGTTTTTTAAAAATTACGGGCATATTAAGCTTGTTGAAGATATAGATACAGCTGAAACGGCCAAGAGAATCCAAGAAAATCAGTTAAAAGGGGTCGCAGCCATTGCGCCAAAAGTGGCGGCCGAATTGTACGATTTGGAGATTATACATTCTGAAATACAGACCATTAAGGATAATGCCACAAGGTTTATTATTGTAAAGACGCAAAATAAGGCCCTGCCGGAAGAGGAGATCAATAAGGCTTCGGTAAGATTCATCACAGATCATAAGCGCGGTAGTCTTGCCGCCATATTGAATGTGATGAGCGATTGTAACTTGAACCTTACAAAAATACAATCCCTTCCTGTAATTCAGACGCCATGGAAGTATTCCTTCTTCGTTGATGTAACTTTTGAAAAGTATAAACATTTCTCTAAAGCCAAGGCTTTGTTGGAAATTATGGCTGAAGAATTTAAAGTATTGGGTGAATATAAAAATGCTAGAATAATATGATTGCGGCAAATAGATTAAATACAGTTGAGGAATACTACTTTTCCAAAAAACTTAGGGAGGTAAGGGGGTTAATGGCGGAAGGAAGGCCTATTATAAACATGGGTATAGGAAGTCCTGATTTGGAGCCGTCCGTAGAAGTGCAAAACGCGGTCAAAGAGGCATTGAGCCATGATGGCGCACATCAATATCAGAGCTATCAGGGCTTGCCAGAGCTTAGGGAAGCGTTTTCATCTTTCTACAAGAACAAATTTGGTGTAACTGTAAATCCTCAGAACGAGGTATTGCCCTTGATGGGGTCCAAGGAAGGCATCATGCACATTAGTCTGGCCTTTTTAAACCCTGGGGATGAGGTGTTGATTCCCAATCCTGGGTATCCTACATACACATCGGTAACCAATTTGGTTGGGGCAGTGCCGAGATATTATGATTTGACCGGTAAAAATGGTTGGTTTCCAGATTTGGAAGTATTGAAGAGGCAAGACCTTTCCAAGGTAAAGATAATGTGGACCAGTTATCCGCATATGCCGACAGGCGCTACGGCTAGTAGGGATCAATTGACCGATCTTGTGGCATTTGCCAAGGAAAACGAGATTTTATTGGTCAATGACAATCCCTATAGTTTTGTGCTCAATCAAAGCCCTATAAGTATTTTGGAGATTGATGGGGCTATGGATGTG
>TARA_R100001369_G_scaffold49773_3_pt1 | contig 13756 bp, 32 predicted proteins | sample TARA_R100001369 | Tara Oceans TARA_R100001369 (sample SAMEA2621528) | marine metagenome | biome: marine biome (ENVO:00000447); feature: surface water layer (ENVO:00002042); material: "saline water (ENVO:00002010), including plankton (ENVO:xxxxxxxx)" | depth 5 m | reverse complement strand
AGCTTTTTTCTTTTTAAATTTACTTGTAGTAACTATATCTGTTTCTTTTGTTGTTTGATCTACTACTTGACTATTATTTGAAACAACATCAGTACCTTGTTGATTATTTTTTTGAGATGATTGTATTCCTGAACTAGACATAGTTGAATAAAATTTATTTAAATAGTTATTATAATTATTTCCTGGTCTTGAATTATATATTAACATACTACCAGATAAAGGAATACCACCTAATGCCATTGCACCTAAAACTAAACCTTGTATATTTTTTTGTGATTGAAACATTGGTTGTGAGATTTGAGTAGAAGTCATAATACCAGTAGGATCACCAGAACCCATAGCTGTATTTGATTTTCCAAACTTCATTTTTAATCCTTGTGCTGTAATATTATTTCCTCGAAAAATACCATCTTTTCCTTTAACACCCATTTCTCCTATTGATCTTAAATAATCATTAGTAGCTTGACTTGCTTCTTCCCCATAAAAACCTATGTCTTTGCCTTTTAAATTATATGCACCATAACTTTTTTTTTGCGTACTACTTCCATTAGTTTGATTAGTTTTTAAACCTAATTTATCATTTACATAAGCTTTTCCGTCTTTAATACCTTGTGTATTTTGTTTAAATTGTTTTGCTTCTTTTGCTTTTTTTGCTTCTAAACCAGCAATAGATTCAGCAGTAGCTCCTTTTGCTTTTAATTTATTTATATTTTTTTGTAGATTGTTTTGTCTTTGACCGTAATTATCTTTATTATCATTGCTTCCAGCAGTATTAGAAGTTGTAGCACTACCACCCATTAATTCATTTCTCCATCAGTATAATAACCAGCACCACCAGGTTTTGAGAATAAAGAACGACTACCAACAAGACCTCTTTCCCTTCTTCTCTTTTGTCGTTTTTCGTCTGCTTTTTTTGCTTTTAATTCTTTTTCTTCTGCTTCTCTTTTTTCTTTCATCTGTTTTTCTAATTCAGGATCAGGAGGAGGAGCTTTTGGTGTTTTAAATATTCCCATTATTATAACTCTATTTCACAAAAATTTCTCTTTTTCAACGCACAAAACAGTTGATAAGGAGTAAATATACAAAAATATGTCATACCTAATAATCTTTGTACATAACTGACACAGCTGTGTTCTTTTATCCAGGAGCTAAATAATCTTGGAAAACCTAATTCTGTATTCTCACTCATTGTTCCTTTAAGAACTTTTCCTTTAACTTTTTTAATAAACCTAAAAATAGTATCAACATCTTTACCTTCTAATATCTCCACATTATATTTACCATAGATAAATTCTTGCATTATCCATACATCTTTTTCTACACAGTAGCCTAATGCTCCACAATGTTTGTATCCTTTTTTAAAAAAACTAATAGACCTATTGTGTCCACTAGCTTCATAAAAATATACTAACCACTCTTTCTGAGGAAATCCCATGTGCTTTTCTTTGGTTTAGTTTTAAATACATCCCAGTTTCTTTTAGCTGTATGTGTGTGTCCAGTTTTATTACCAGCTATTAATTTCCTTCCTTCTCCAGCTCCCATCATTAAATATTGCAATGCATCATGAACATGAGAGTATCTATTCTTATTAGGCTTCTCATCATATCTATCTCCTGATGTTTGTATTCTTCTATAATGATATCCACCATTAAATCCTTTCTTAAGATTAACACAACTTTTATCAACAAGAAATGCTGGTTCACCATCAATCAATCTATTAATAGTTGTTTCTACAGATTCTATTCTTAAAGAAACATCATTGCTTGGAGCTGGTCTAGCAATTATATTGTGTTGCCTCATTACCATAAACGCAGTTCTTTCATCAGTCTGTGCCCTGAAATCTCCAGCTGGATCACCCCATATTTCTATATCGAGATTATTAAATCTTTTATTTAACTCTACTCTTAGTAAGTCAGAAAATCTTGATATACCCATATCAAAACAAACAAGCTCTCCTACTATATTCCATTTACCATTAGGAAGTCTTTGACCAAACACAGCAGCTGGTGTCAATCCAAAATCAATTCCAACTATTACTGGTGCATTAGCTATTGGTATAGTTTCTTTTGCTACATGGATTTGTTCTTTAAAACTAGGATAAACTAATTTACCATCTTCTGTTGTTCCATATTTATTCATAACATAAACATCAATCCAACTCTTTGTTTTTCCTTTAACTATATTGTTATAATAATTAGGAGTTAAGTTATTTTGATTTTCTGATAAATCATTAGGTTCATATCCATGTAAAACCTTTTCTTTTATTATTTCTTTCATCCCTCCAGGCTGATTATAGAATGACCAGTTATCAGGTTTAATTAACATTAAAGATTCTTCTCTTGATAAGTGTGGAGGAATTGGAACATCTCCAGCCATGATTGCCCACCAATGATCATCTTCAGGAGCATTAGTATCAGCAATAACTCCATACCAAGTAGCTCCACCATCACGCATACTTGGATATCTACCTACTCTCATAGTACAGGCATCTATTATTGATTTAGGCAGCTCTCTTGCTTCATTAATCCATACACCTGTTAGTTCTAGCGATAGAAGTTTTTTAACATCCTCAGGGCGATCTAAAGCAAGAAAGATAACTTCCATCTCTACTTCCCCTTTATAAATTCTATGCGTGTAAGGTACTGACCATGCGAATGATCCGAAGTCTGCTTCATTAAACCAATCAAGCCATGTTTTTATTGTTGTTGTTTTTAGCTGGGGATTGGTATTCCTGATGACTGCCCATCTTGTTTTTCTTTTACCATCCTTACCTTTTTGTTGAGCCAAAGACCTTCTAAATATTTCAATACAACAAGCAACTGATTTGCCTGAACCAACTGGTCCTCTTAATCCTCTAAAGAAGTCGTCAGACTTCATAAAATTTTTTAGGACTTGTCCATCAGGTTTATAGGTGAAATCAGTCAATGTTACCCAACTGAATATATTTAGCAATCATATCTTCAGCAACTTTTGGACCCAGAGCTTCTATTAACTTATCGGCTTCTTTATCAGTAACCATGTGTGTAGGATAGTTCTTAAAGTGTACTGCTTTAACAACCTTTCTCAATCTTTGTCTATCTTGATAACTAATATCAAAATGTTTGTTTTGAGAGTTAGGTTTCTTTGTATCCAGTACACCAGCTACTGTTCCATACTTTTCTTTTAACTTTTCATGATCTATTTCATCTTGTTTAGATTTAATATCCTTTACTTGGTTTTGTTTTAACAATTTTTTTTCCTACTTTTTTAGATTCTACTTTAGCTTTCTTTACACCAGCTTTGGTATAAGGGAAAGTTTTTTTTCCTACTTTAGGCATTGGCTATTCCTTTCAATTGATCTTTCATATTAAAATTAGCTGCTCTTAATTCAATTCTATCATCATAAGCTTTATCTAGCTTAGTCATCAGAACCTTATTTATATCTTTAACATCTTTCATTTCATCCTGGAGTATCTTCACATCTTGCATTAGAGCATCTATCGTCATTTTCATTCCTTTGAGTTTATATTAATTAAAGCGAGATTTAAAGTATTAAAGAAAAAATTTTTTTTTTCAATGCACAGATTAACAATTCCATGCTCTCAAAGACTTAGATAATCTATCTTGACCAGTATTGTTACTAGGCTTCTGCCTTTTCCTCATGCCTTTCATTCTAGCACAAAAAGACTTCCTTCTTGGATTACCTTTTACTTTACTAGGAGCTTTAAGATTACCACCTGTGGATTTATTATAACTGGCTCTACCTTTAGCATTAAGTCCACCTTTAGGGTTCTTACCTTCTTTGCGTGTCCAGGCAGCAGTCATTACTTATTTATTAATTTTACTCTTAACCTTATTTATAAGAGATTTACTAAACTTTCCAGCTTGGATGCTAAAACTCTTTACATCTGATTTCATTAGCTTAACATTTCCTTTAGCTACATTAATTACATTTTCAATAGATGTTGGTTGTTTATATACATTCTGTAATTTTTTTGTAACAATCTTTGTAATAGGTTTAGCAATTTTAATCCCTGTACTTATTGCAGCACGAGCAACCTTAATTTTTTTTCCTGGACCAAATGTTGATGCTGTTTGTTTTACTGCTGTTAAAGCTGCTGCTCCTACTTTCTTTCCATGCTTTACAGCAAACTTTTTATATTTATTCATATTCTTTCCTTTATTGCTAATTTAATCTTACCCATCTTCAATCCTTTATCTGCCTAGTACTAGGAGCTATCGATCTTAACCAGATCAGAGCTACTTAAGTCAGACTTTTACTTTAAACTAACTCTAACTATTTTCTACTCACATTCTTGAGTGCTTTTTTTTAACTCTATTGTGTGTAGGGGTTCACTAGTTAGTAGTAAGTTCCGTTTTTAACCCCCCCCCTCGTTGTACAGCGACTACTTTAGTTCTTGTTTCTAACTGAGATCAATAGATACCTTCAAGTTTCCATCGACTTGATGTTGTACCCTATCAGGCGCTCTCAACCCTATACGATCTAGTATATCCCTACTCGCTTCCAGTTGGACATACTCACTTCGTGCATTACCAGATAGTTCTACTAGTTTACGACTAGCTGTTATTGCACCTAATCCTATGGTATTAGCTATTTGTCTTTTCATATAGTCTTGTACCTTTGGGATACGTAGTGTCCTACTAGCTGTTACTCTACCACTCTCTTTCGTTGAATATCCTGCCTTTTTGGCTGCTTCTGTTATAGTGCATCCTGTCGCTACGATAGTATCGACAAGAGCCTTTTGTTTATCTGTTAAATCTAAATCTTTCATATATAATAATACCTATGTTGTCGTTGTCTATCGGATAGATACTGTACTTCTATTCGCCTCCGATGGATGATTGTAAACATGGATTATTTCCTGTCAAGAACAATCGTTGCGACACTCACGCACATCCCAACATATAGTAGTCAATAGATAGACACTTGCTAGATGTCGCAAGTGACTGGGGTTCTTCTGCGTATTAATCAGATAAACACGGTGGAGCTGCTCTACGAGACAAGCTCTACGAGCAGTGTGGAAAAACCATTCGTTTACCAATTTATCATCATAATACTCCGAAGAAATGACGCAAGGTCATCGTCGTGGATTTCCGCACATATAAGATGTGAGCTAAAGCTCACGAGATTGTGCTATGATGAATCTCTCTCTCTCGTGATAAAGGCATCCTAGCATATGGTCAGAGAGCCTCCTTTCGCTAAGTGATTCGCTCAAGTCGGTCAGCTACGCTGATAAATGGCAGAGCCATTAACTCTTGACTAGATATGCTAAAATACCTTCATCCCAAGATAGAAAGATTCTATACAAAGGATAAGTAAGTAAGTAAGTAAGAAGGGGGGAATAGTCCCCCTGGATTATGATTAAATATAATAAATATATTAAAACAAAAGGATAAAGTATGTATGAAGAACTAAATCAAACATATCCAACTAAAGAGGATAATGATAATTTTCAAGAAATTATTAATAACCATTATGATAGAACTATAGCTGAATTAGCAGCTAAGTTTGAAGGATGGAATATGGATAACAAACTCTTGAATTATAATGCAAAGTTTGAAGTATCTAAAAGATGTAATTCAGATCATTACTCATTAAAAACATTAGAAACTAAACTAAATAGTGCGAAAAATGCACTAGATAAATTAAGTGAAGAAAATGGTAGTAATATACATGGAGCTCATCTGATGGAAGTATCCCAATCAAGATACGAAAATGCATTAAGATTAAGAAATGGGTTTGAGTTCAGTAAGAGTTTAGTAGAAACATCTTACAATGCAAATGCAAAGTATTACAAAGATACATTTGAAGAAGAATTTGTACCTAGATCAGTACAGGCTGATAGAAAAGCAATAGCTGGACATCAGGGTAAAGTAAAGATTTGGAAAAAACAAATTACAAGTAACTTCAGCTTAAAACCAGCTGGAGCATAACAATAATAGAACACAGGGGTCATTGGACCCCTTTGTTTTTTAAACTATAGGAGTATTAAATGATTAGATTTATTAACTTTATTAAATATAATAAAATATGGTGGTTATGTGATATTATACTAGAAGGTAAATATCGAAGGTATGACGAATGGCTTTATAACGAACACATGGAATTACTTGATAAATTAGAAATGGAATGTCAAATTGATGATATTATCATTGAAGAATAATTAATAATAACAACCCTCTAGGAAACTAGGGGGTTTTTTTTATACTCATGGAGGGTAAAAATGACACATATATGTGCAACAATATTAATATTATGTAATACATTACCAATATATTTTGATGACAATAGAAATGATTTCGTTCAAAAAATATCAGAATGTGCCATAGAAAATAACACAGATTATACCGAACCCCATCATAGAATACCGATCAAGCTCGTGGCTGCTATCGCAGCTCTTGAAAGTGGATGGGGGACTAGCAGATTTGCTAGGGAGGGAAATAATTACTTTGGTATGCAAACTTATTCACAAGATATTGATGAATACATTGTGCCATTAAATAACCATAATCTGAAGATAAAGAAATATTATAATACTTGTGAAAGTGTTAATGATTTTATGGACACTATGTCGCAGTCAAGATTATATAAGAGATTTCAAAAAGAACTTATAAATCAATGGATTAGCGATGAAATATCCTATATAAAATTAGTATATACTATGCCCAGATACAGTAGAGATACCGAATGGGAAGATAAAGTATTAAGTATAATAAAACAAATGGAGGATTAATGATTACTAAAACTAAATTTGAATGGGATAAAGAAAAAAGTATATTTAGACTTGTCGGCTCAAAAGGAGGATTAATGATTAATTATTTAACATTCATAGATGAATTAAAAGAACTTAAACCAGTATGTGTATTATTAGATGATACAGTAGAAGATACTGATGCAAAAATAAATAAATTAATTAAAAAGTATCAAGATATAATAACCGAACATGAAAAGGAGGAAAACAATGAGTGATGCAGCTAAAGATATTCTACTAGAAAAATACTATGAAGAATTTTTAGTAGAAACATTAAAGCAATATAAAGATGTTGATAAAGCAGAAGCTGAAGCAGATAAATTAGCTAATCAAAAAATGGAGAAAGAACAATGATAACTAAAACATTCAAAGGAGCTGCGTTTGCAAGTAGCTTTGTATTTAAAAGTTCAGCATACAGATTTGCAAAAAAAAGAGGTGTATGGTTCTATAGACTTCTTTTATCACAGCAATTTGCTGATGTGGTAAGTGATATTTATGAAATGAATATCCTGGAAAGAAAGTTAAATAAAAATAACTGGCAAAGCAATCATAAGAAAAAAGTATTTACAGTAGATGATAAAGGAAGAATTTATGATGATTCTACTGGAGAAATATTTGGTACTATGAACGACAGTATAGGTAACAAATTTGATACAGATACAGAAGATGAAGAAATAATTATGCCTGATAAACCAAAATCATGACATATTTAATTATTATTGTAATAATATTAGTAGGAATAATCCTAGTAATTAAGGAGGTATTATGAGTAAAATGGGAACATTAGTATTACAAATAGAAGAAGATTCAAATAATCTAACTAGAGATCAATTCATTAAAACACATGGATATAATAATGTAGATACATGGGATGATGCAGAAAGAGCTAGAAAAATAGAATGTGAATTATTACCTTCTGCAAATGCAATATTAAAGGAGTTATCAAATGACAAATGAATCAAATGTAAAACAAGAACCAATAATAAAGCTATTAAGTAGTTTAACTGACACTATGGTTAAATTATCTAAAGCTATGGAGGGAATGAGTGATAGATTAGTTACTTTAGAAACAATACATAAATCATCCTATAAAAAAGAAATTGATAAATTATTAAGTAAAACTGAAAAAAAACAATTAAAAAGCTAGACCAGAACAATTTGGAGGAAATACTGATCTAGCAAAATAATAATAACAGAAATTTGTAAATATACAATAAGAGTTAAGGGCGAATATAATTTTAACAATCTGTTAAATATGTGTTTCAATTTGCCCTTATTAGTAAATTGGCTTCTGATAATGAAAAGTCTTAAATGACAGTACAGGAAACCAGATGTAAAAATGTTCCTGTCCCAATGAATTAAGCATTATGGGTATAAACAATGCCAATTAATATAGTGGTATGTGTAACGATATTAAAGAGGGACGAAAGGTGAAATAACAGTACTCCCTCGCCACTATAAAATAATTCTTTAACTTCAATTGATATCTAGGAGGTTAAAGAGTAATCAAGTAAAAAGACAATGATGGTATCCAAGCTGATGGTGAAAAACAGAAGCTATACACATCTCTCTGGAGAGGTAAGACCTGAGCTTATTGCTTATCTCTCCTACTTGACAAACTCATGTGTTTCCATCTATGAAATACTATGAATAAAAAAAAAGAATTAGGTATTTTCTTTGAAACAGTAATACCTCAATTCGTTGAACAAAGAAAAAAATTAAAACTATCTCAATCAGCTATAGATGATGTGATTGGTTGTGCTAAAGGTCTAGTTTCCAAATGGGAAGTAGGAATTAGAAAACCATCAGGATTTCTATTTTGTTGTTGGGCAGATGCCCTAAAATGTTCAATAAAATTAGAAAAAAATAAAACATAATTGTACCACAATTAAAAATTAATGTTTGGAGGACATAATGACAAAAGTATACATTACTGGAACTATAGAAATAGATGACAATATACATTCTAAAGTAACATTTAGTTGTGATACAGAACAAGGATTTTGGAATCAATGGGGAAATACAGAAAAAAGAATGTTTAAAACTGTAGACATTGTATCAAAAATACAAGAAGTTATTTCTGATGTAGAAATAATTGAAAATTTAGAAATGGAGGTAACTAATGAATAAAATAAGTCCAGACTATTATCATGAAGGAATTAGTTCTATAGAATTATCAGATTTTATTAGAACTTATCAATTGGATTTTCCATCAGGAAATGCAGTTAAATATATATTAAGACATAAAAGTAAAAATGGAGCTGAAGATTTATTTAAAGCTATTTGGTATCTATCAGATATATTGGAGAATGATTATGGGATTGACCTTGTGGCAGATATTAAAAAGCAAATACAAAATATCCAAGAAAATACTAAATGATCCACTAACAATAAGGAGGAATAAAAAAAAATTTATAATGAAATTAGCATTACGATATTTAACACCTGATATGTATATGTTCTTTATACCTAAATACACATCAAACAAAACAGCAGACAATATAGAAGCAAAACCAATAGCTGATTATATCATAAGGAGGTATGAACATGGGAAGCGAAAAGGGATTATGGACAGAAATAAACGAGATGTACATAGACGACAGCAAATTAATGAAAGGAGTGATGACTAGATGGCAAAAAAAGCAGAGTTTAAAAGACCAAGAGGTATTGGAGGAACTGACGCAAGTAATCTTATCAAAGGAAAATGGAAAGACCTTTGGCTTGAGAAAACTGGAGAAACAAAAAGAACCGATTTATCAGATAATATTGCAGTTCAACTTGGAATCTTTACAGAAAAATTTAACAGACAATGGTATCAAAAATCTACTAAACAAAGGGTTGTTGATGTAGGTAAGACCTGGCATCATCCTGAACATTCATATATTTATGGAAGTTTAGATGGAGTAACAAATGGGAAAGTATGGGAAGGTAAACATACAAATATGCTTTCTAAAGATGATACAATTACTGAAAGATACTATCCTCAATTACAACATTATATGCTTGTTACTGGGTTTAGTTCAGCAATACTATCAGTTATCTATGGTAACAATAAATACAATATATTTAAAATAGATAGAGATGAAAAATATATAAATAATTTATATAAAGCATGTCAATTATTTTGGTTTATGGTTGAAAATAAAATACCACCACCAGAATATGTTGATATAACATTAATGGAGGACTGTCATGAACAAGACGACATCATTAAAATATTCGGAGAAGAAGTACCCTTTAACTCCAGGTTACAAGGAACAATCCACTAGCAAAGAAGCTGCTGGAAAAATTAACACAAGAGCTGCTAAATTAAGAACAAAAATTTTGCAGATATTAGAAAGGAAAGAAACTTATGGAGGTACTTGCGAAGAAATAGCAGAAATTATGAGCGAAGATATAACTTCAATAAGACCAAGATTTACTGAATTAAAACATATGAATTATATAATTGATTCAGGAGATAGAAGAATAAATAAATTTAAAAACAATACAAAAGTATGGAGGTATAATGACAGAAGACTTAAATAGAAATAGAAAATACTGGGATGCGTTAAAAGAAACTGATCCTAGATTTACTAAAAAAATTAACAAAGGATTTGGTGATTTAACTACTATTGATCCACAATGGCAAATCATGAAAATGACAGAAACATTTGGTCCAGTAGGAGAAGGATGGAATTACCATGTTGATTACCATTACTTAGAGCTAAAAGAACCTATCGTTGTTGCTGAAGTAAGAGTAGCACATAAGAAATTAGCTGAAGGTTGGGATTGGTATGGAGGTGTATCATCAACATTAAAACTATTCAAAAAGAATGGTACTTATGATGATGAAGCACCAAAGAAATGCATGACTGATGCATTAACAAAAGCATTTAGCCATCTTGGACTTTGCTCAGATATATTTATGGGAATGTATGACAATAATAAATATGTCGAAAAGTTAGAAGAAAAGTATTCTAACATAGATAAAACCAAAGTTAAGAAGGTAACATAGTCGCTGATAGCTAAACAGTGAGTAGGGGTAGCTATCGGCTAGTTCTTCATCTCCTACTCACACAAAAGGAGGAATAATGGCGAAGAAAACAGTAATTGATTCTAAATTATTAGAAACAATAGATGACCACATTTATAAACATTTACCAATAAGTAAAATTACTGAAATGATAAATGAAGGAATTAAAAAACATGAAAATAGAATCAACTCATATTTAGAAAAAATGGGTTATGATATATCTAATGGAACAATAAAATCAAAAAAAGAAAGGAAGGCAGCATGAATAACTTAAATATCTTAGATACACCTGAAGAAAAAACAGCAACATTAAATGATGCTTTTCGTGATACATTACTTAAAAATCCAAGAGAGATTTCAGATAATAGTATTGATAATCCAACAAGAAATAAAATAGTTCTTACTCTTGGAATAAATTCATTATCTCATAATCAACAACTTTATATTTTAAATAGAGTTAAAAACTTTAAAGACTTTAAAAAAGGAGATGATCCTTATGGTGAAAGAGATTTTGGAGCTTTTAAAGATGAAGAAGATGTAAAAATCTTTTGGAAGATTGATTATTATGATAATGATATGAAATATCATAGTCCTGATAAAACTAACCCTGATAAAACTATAAGAGTTTTAACAATAATGAAAGCAGAGGAGTATTAAATGATTAACAAAGTAATATTATTAGGTAGATTAGGTTCAGACCCGGAAGTTAAAATCTCTACTAAAGAATCTAAGTTTGCTAAGATGTCTATCGCAACTAGCGAAAGATACAAAGACAAGTCAGGAGAGATGCAAGAGAAATCACAATGGCATAATGTTATATGCTGGGATGCTAACCTTGCTGGTACGATTGAGAAGTATTGTAAAAAAGGTACTCTTGTTTATATTGAAGGACAAATAGAAACTAGAAAATACGAAAAAGATGGAGAAACACGATATACAACTGAGATAGTATTACCTCAATTCAAAGGACAACTTAAATTAGTAGGAGGAAAACCAAGTGGGCAAAGTTCTAACACTTCAACCAGTAAAGGTAGCGAAGAAGATATTCCGTTCTAAAAAATTATTTTATACTTGTACGCATTGTAAAAAAAAATATATTTCAGATGTAATGATAAATTATTTACCTCCAAATTATGGATATTATTCAGATGAAGGAGTATTTCATTGTATTAAATGCTGGAATAAAAGATTTTATATATAATTTTAAACATATAGGGGAATTAGGCTTATTTAATAGTCTATATTCCCCTTTATATATCTTTGATATGATTGTACCAGAAAGCTCTAATTAAGTCTTCTGTGTCCAATTTTGAGCTATTTTTTCACCAGAACGACCAGCAATATAACCCCCAACTCCAATAGTTAGTAAATTCCACATTTGGTCAGGAATATCTAAACTTATTGCTGTTCCAAATATAGCATTACTAAAAGGAGCAATAATATAATTGTTTGCAATAACAATAATACAAATCCACATTAGAGCTGGTCGCCAAGTAGCAGTAAGCCAATGTTTAGAACTAGCTTCTGCTTCAATAATTTTAGACTTAGCAATAAGTTCTTCATGATCTCCATTTATTAATTGCGTATTAAGTTCATGTTTTAATTTTTCTTTTAAATCTTTATCAGGAATAGCTTTATCAACTATCCCACCAATCATTTTAGCGATTGGACCAATAGCTGTAATAGCTCCTAACATCTATAATAAACCCCAAAGAATCATTAAAACTATAACTGCTAAAACAGCTGCAACAATTTTACCATTCTTAGTAAGTCGCCATATAAATAAATTATTCCAAATATCTTTTACTTTATCCATATTCTCTCTCCAGTCTATCCATAGAAACAAAATTAGTTTCTTGAATATGATTATCCCAAATGCCTAGCTCAGTAACACACCAAGACCAACCATTCATGTTTAATTTAGCATATTCTTCTATATGACCTGAAGGCAACGAGCAACCGACATTTACTACTCTAACCCATTTGTCATACCCTATTTTAACAGCTTTCCAATCTCTAGCCTTATGTGTATGACCAAATACCAAGTCATGTAAGGCATCATTGCTTATTTGTATCTCAGCATTTTTACCCCCATATTCTTTACCCATTATATTTAATGGACAATGAACAAATGAAACACCAGCTATATTCTTAAATTCGCCATATTCTGTATGTGTCCAACCAAACTCTTTATAAGTATTATATAAAGCATCTTTCATCATACCTTTAATCTCAGGTATATTTTCTTCAAATCTATGAACACGAATTTCATGATTACCTATACATATATGTCTAGGAATATCTTTTACATATTTATCTAATATTTTAAATCCTTTACGCATTGATTCTATATCAATCATAAAGTCATCTTTTAACTTACCTTGCTGTGTATTATTCTTTTGAAAAAAACTTAAAGAATCAAAACTAGAAAAATCTCCTATATGAACAACATAATCAGGTTTGATTTTTTTAATATGTTTACCAATCCAATGGAATCTGTCCTGAGATAAATGAGGACTATCATGAGTATCACCTATGACCAGGACTTTATGTCCTTTAAATTTCATTCAACTATTATAGTTTATAAGTCTTAGTGTTGTAAATATAATAATTAATACCGATCCAATCCAGGCTACAGCTCTTAAAGCACCCTTACCAGTAGACATTTCTACCTTAAGTTTAGTTACTTCATCTTTATTTTCACGAACATCTTTCTTTAAATCATCAAGAGAACTAAGTATTTGTTTAACTTGTAGTTCCCATTGTTCTGACATATTATTTCTTTTTCCAAAGAGTAACTAAAATAATTATTAATATAATTAAATTTAATGCCGATATATCATTCATTAATAAACTACCAATTTGATCTGTTTTCATTTAAACTCTCCATCTAGTTCTAATCTTAATGATTTAATACGATAACTATTTTCTAAAATTTCTTGTTGAAGCTCAAGAACATTTTGATCTTTTTTAATAGCTTGTATTTCGT
>TARA_R100001369_G_scaffold92456_1_pt1 | contig 13793 bp, 14 predicted proteins | sample TARA_R100001369 | Tara Oceans TARA_R100001369 (sample SAMEA2621528) | marine metagenome | biome: marine biome (ENVO:00000447); feature: surface water layer (ENVO:00002042); material: "saline water (ENVO:00002010), including plankton (ENVO:xxxxxxxx)" | depth 5 m | reverse complement strand
TTGGAAAAGGGCGATAATTATTATCCCTTATTACCTTTAATTATTTAGTCCAATAATCCACCACGGTAACATCATCCAAATGTGGGGTCAATACCGCTCCAAAAGCCTTATGGTCCGGATGTGGAAGATATATGGCACGATCCTCCTCACTGTGGAAAGTAAGGAAAAAACAATGCGTGAACCCTTTGTCCAATCCTTCAGGACTGTTGTTAGTTCCCCATTCGTAACCCACTATTTGTGGTATTTTGGAGGGTAAGGCACTAAAAGCGGCCTCTACTTTTGCAATATCCTCTTTGGAGGTATTGGCTTTAAACTTAAAAAGTACTACATGGCGTAATACACTGTCCTGTTTTTTGGAGTTTTCCATTGTTAAATCCTTGTTCAATTTATTAGTGTTGGGGATGTTGTAACTCATCAATAGTATTGCAGCCAATAGGCTAAGGGTATAAAAAACTGGTTTCATATATAAATTTTTGTGGAAGATATAAAAAAGATGGTTAAGGGTTGTTCGTTGGTTGGATATTTATCAGACTATATTAGTCAAACTTATATTGACATACCTTAGATCAAATGCAATACGATAGTGCTGTAAATACTATTTTTAATGTCGATGCCTACAATTAGGGCTAGGCCACCCTTTAGTTTAGTACCTTTATTTATAGAAAAAGCGACAAATAATCGCTAATTTCCGACCTTTGTTCACTTTGCAAATTACCGGGATTTGAATTACGATATTTTATTGACATTTGTATTGGCCACGGCGGCTTTGGCCATTTCTCCGGGACCGGACAATATTTTTGTGCTGATCCAAAGTATTACCAATGGAAAGAAATACGGTATAGCAACCGTAGCGGGGTTAATGACCGGTTGTTTGGTACATGCAACCTTGCTGGCCTTTGGGGTTTCCGCTATTATTAAACAGAACCCAAATCTATTTTTTGTCATAAAGTTGTTTGGCGCCATTTATCTTATCTATTTGGCCTATAAGGTTTTTAGGAGTAGTGATCAACTGGAATTATCCAGTGGCGGTGTAGGCAAAAAATCATTGGGAGCCCTATATAAACAAGGATTTATAATGAACGTCCTTAATCCTAAGGTTACTATTTTTTTCTTGGCTTTCTTTCCCGGGTTTTTGTTCAGTAATTATTTAAGCATTGTAGTACAGTTCTATGTGCTTGCCGGGATATTTATATTGGTCTCTTTTACCATTTTTAGTGCCATAGCCATCCTTTCAGGGACCATTTCCAAATATATAAGGGAGCATGGGCAATTGGGAAAAGTCTTGAAATGGCTTCAGATTATTGTTTTTGTGGGTATTGCCGTTTATCTGTTGATATCTGATAAATAATATTAATTTTGATAAAGCTTAAGTAGGGGAATGTCCAATACCATTAAAATAATAGAATGTCCTAGAGATGCCATGCAAGGTATCAAAACTTTTATTCCAACAGAAAAAAAGGTAAAGTACATTCAATCCCTTTTGAATTGTGGTTTCGATACTATCGATTTTGGGAGTTTTGTTTCGCCTAGGGCTATTCCTCAAATGGTGGATACGGCTGAGGTCCTTGCCCAATTGGACCTGTCCAAGACTACAAGTAAGTTATTGGCTATTGTGGCCAATGTAAGGGGAGCCCAGGATGCTGCCGAACATAATTCCATTGATTATTTGGGATATCCTTTTTCCATATCGGAGAATTTTCAAATGCGGAACACCCATAAGACCATTGCCGAATCAGTAGCTACTTTGGAAGAGATTTTGAGGATTGCGAATGACTCCGGCAAGGAAGTGGTGACCTATATTTCTATGGGGTTCGGGAACCCATATGGGGATCCTTGGAATGTTGAGATAGTGGGTGAATGGACAACAAGACTGGCCGGGATGGGAGTAAAAATATTATCTCTTTCAGATACCGTGGGTTCTTCGACCCCGGAAGTGATCGACTATTTATTTTCCAACTTGATTCCAAAATTTCCTGAAATTGAATTTGGAGCACATCTACATACCACTCCGTCCAAATGGCACGAAAAAGTTGATGCCGCTTACAAGGCCGGCTGTCGCAGATTTGATGGTGCGGTACAAGGTTTTGGGGGCTGTCCTATGGCCAAGGATGAGCTTACTGGAAATATGCCCACGGAGAAGATGCTTTCCTACTTCACTGCTGTTAAGGCAGATACCAATGTTAATTGGATGGCTTTTGAAGCTGCATTCAATAAAGCTTCGGATTTATTCTCGTCATATCACTGAAATACTATGGACAGAATATCTCATGATTACTTCGCTTTTTGTTAAATTTTAACGTTTATTTAGATTTAGTTTAAATTAAGTTTGTCAGTTTGGTTCTTGCCATTATATTTGCACCCGAAATTTATATTTATCCAATCTAAATAAGAACAATTAAATAATGAAAAGGATTTCGTTACTATTCGGATTACTCCTAACAACAGGAGTGTTTGCTCAGACTGCCAATGATTCCATTACCTTGGATCCACAAAAACAATTGAATGCGGCCCAGCGTTTACTTTCAGGGAATTATGCCTCGGCGGTTACCGTAGGTGCCTATGGAGAAATGCTTTACAACCAGCCTGAAGGTGACAATGGAGAGATAGACGTTCAAAGGTTGGTACTACTTTTAGGTTATAGATTCAATGATAGGGCTCAATTTGTTACGGAAATAGAATTTGAGCATGTTGAGGAAGTATATGTTGAACAGGCTTTTGTTAACTATAATCTTGGAAATAGCGTAAATCTAAGAGGTGGATTAATGTTGGTGCCCATGGGCATCGTTAACGAATACCATGAACCCACAACTTTTAACGGAACAGAGCGTCCTGCCATGGACAATGTGATAGTGCCTACCACTTGGAGGGAACTTGGAGTTGGTGTCTTCGGGAGGGTAAATGACCTTTCCTTAGGCTATCAAGCTTATTTATTCAACGGATTCAAATCTACCGAGGCTGACGGCGAAGGTGGAATCAGTGGATTTTTACAAGGCTCCAGCGGTTTAAGGGGCGGAAGACAAAAAGGAATCAAATCTACCATAGATAGTCCAACCCTTTCTGCCAAATTGGATTATTATGGAGTACCTGGCCTGCGTTTGGGACTTTCAGGATATTTCGGTAAAACACAGGCGGCTGATGATGTTGAGGAACTTACCGGGGCAAACATTGGAATTTCAATGGTTGGCTTGGATGCCAGATACGCTTATGGGAATTTTACGGCAAGAGGGCAATTTATTTATGCCTCCCTTTCGGATACCGAGGATTACAACGCCTTAACCGGTAGTAATTTGGGTAGTGCCCTACAAGGATGGTATGTGGAAGGTGCCTATAATCTTTTGCCTGCTGGTAATGAGCAAAAACTATTTGCCTTTGCCAGATACGAAAAATATGATACCCACGCCGATACAGCGGGATCCTTGGTACGGAACGATGCATACAACAAAACGGATGTAACAACAGGACTTACCTATCATTTGGCCCCTGGGGTAGTGTTGAAAGGGGATTATCAATTTAAGTCGAACGCAGTTGACAATAGTGACCTACCCAATGTATTGAATTTTGGAATAGGCGTTTGGTTCTAATCCAGAAATATAAAAATTACTAATTCATAGCCCTAAATATCTCAATTGTTATTAAAAATGATTCTAAATTAGTATATTTGGGGCATGAATTTTAGAAAGAGGACATCGGTTATATTAATTATATTTTCTATGGTATTTTTTGGGTTTGGAATCCCTAAAAATGTTCAAAAGAAAATGGATAAGGAAGTAGAAAAGGTATTTGATACCAGTAATTATTCCTTAGTGCCAATTGCTGTTTCTAAAGCAGTAAGCGATCTTCTTCCAACCAAAATTACCGCTGATAATTTCTTTCAGATAAAACAAGACAAAACCCTGTTGGGTTATGCCTTTGTTGATCAGGCTCCCAGTAAAACTGCCCAGTTCGATTATTTGGTTGTCTTCAATCCAAATTTGGAAATCATCCACGCTAAGGTTTTGATATATCGTGAGGAATATGGCGGGGAAATAGGAAGCAAGAGGTGGTTGGAACAGTTTACCGGTAAAACGGGAAAAGATAGGGTTAGCCATGAAACCAACATAGACGGTATTTCGGGGGCAACAATTTCTGTACGATCCATGACCAACTCAATGGATAACCTATTGCAATCGGTTGGAATCCTTCAAGAAAAAAAGATGCTTTAATGGGGTATGATGGTCTATTACTGACACTGCCCAAGGGAATAAAATGGTTTGTCGCCATCTTTGTTCTTGTTCTAAGTATTGGCTTTTATACAGGTCTTTTGTTTGTTTCTGAAACCAGTACTTCATCGCCCCAAGGAATTGTGGAAAATTATTTGGGAAATGAAGATGATGAAGAGGCCGAGGTAATGAAGTTTAAAAAAGGGGAACGGGAGATGCTTACCATAATTCATACCCATATACTTTCCATGTCGCTCATATTTTTTCTACTTGGCGGTCTGGTATGGCTTGCCAAACTTCCTCGCAAACTTAAAATGTTCCTGACTATTGAACCTTTTTTATCCGTGATTTTGACTTTCGGGGGTATTTATTTTATGTGGTCGGGGCTGCTATGGATGAAATATGTGGTTATCCTTTCCGGAATTTTAATGACCTTGACCTATAGTATTGCTGCCCTATTGGTGGTTTATCAATTGTGTAAGAAAACGGTAACAGTCAATTAACACAATAACTGTTCATCAGTTCCTTTAAATGTAGTATATTTGCACGCAATTAATCTTTAATTGCTATGCAAGCTCACCTAAATAAAATTGTTGGAGAAGGTCTTACGTACGATGACGTACTCTTGGTTCCAGCTTTTTCAGAAGTACTTCCTAGGGAAGTTAATATTCAAACAAAATTTACTAGAAACATTACGATCAATGTTCCCATTGTTTCTGCAGCTATGGATACCGTAACGGAATCGCGTATGGCCATTGCCATTGCCCAGGAAGGTGGAATAGGTGTTTTGCATAAGAACATGACCATAGAACAGCAAGCGCTGAAGGTCCGCAAGGTAAAACGGGCGGAAAGTGGTATGATCATAGATCCTGTTACCCTGCCATTAAATTCTAAGGTAAGGGATGCAAAAGCGAACATGAAGGAATTTAGCATTGGTGGAATACCCATTGTGGATGCTGAAGGTAAGCTGATAGGTATTGTGACCAATAGGGATCTTCGTTTTGAGAAAAATAATGATCGTCCCATTTCCGAGGTTATGACCTCCAAAAATCTTGTTACTGTAAGCGAAGGGACTTCCTTAGAGCAGGCGGAGGATATTTTGCAGGTAAATAAAATTGAAAAATTACCAGTTGTCGACAAGGACTACAAGCTGGTTGGTTTAATCACCTTTAGGGATATTACAAAACTGACCCAAAAGCCAATTGCTAATAAAGATCAGTACGGAAGATTACGGGTTGCCGCAGCTTTAGGGGTTACCGGTGACGCTGTGGATAGGGCGGAAGCTTTGGTCAATGCAGGGGTAGATGCTGTTGTGATAGATACTGCTCATGGGCATACCAAAGGTGTAGTTGCCGTTTTAAAGGAAGTTAAAAAGAGATTTCCAGATTTGGAAGTGATTGTAGGGAATATAGCTACTGCAGAAGCTGCGAAGTATTTGGTAGCAGCGGGAGCCGATGCCGTGAAAGTCGGAATTGGTCCTGGTTCAATCTGTACCACCCGTGTGGTTGCAGGTGTTGGTTTTCCTCAATTTTCAGCGGTATTGGAAGTAGCTGCCGCCATTAAGGGCAGTGGGGTACCAGTTATCGCCGATGGCGGAATCCGTTATACGGGTGATATTCCCAAGGCTATTGCCGCTGGAGCTGATACAGTAATGCTGGGTTCTTTGTTGGCAGGAACAAAAGAATCACCGGGAGAGACGATTATCTACGAAGGGCGTAAATTTAAATCCTATAGAGGGATGGGCTCTGTCGAGGCCATGAAGCAAGGTAGTAAGGATAGGTATTTCCAAGATGTGGAAGATGATATCAAAAAATTGGTACCGGAAGGAATCGTAGGCCGCGTACCTTATAAGGGAGATCTTTATGAAAGTATCCATCAGTTTATTGGAGGTCTGCGTGCCGGGATGGGATATTGCGGGGCCAAGGATATCGAAACGCTAAAGGAGACTGGAAGATTTGTTAAGATTACGGCAAGTGGAATTAACGAAAGCCATCCACATGACGTAACTATTACCAAGGAATCACCCAACTATAGTAGGTAAGTTGGAACTTGGATAAATAAAAAAAAGCCGGTATAACCGGCTTTTTTTTTACTATAATATGTCTATTTTTCTATTTGCTTTCGCTGTCGTAAGTATTCCAGTCTTTCTCCTTGTGAATATCTTCACCAAAATATTTGGCTATTTTTAGGAAAGGTTCCGGCTTCTGATAACCCGGAACGGGAGAAAGCATATTCATCTTTTCATCCAAGAATATGGTCGTAGGATAACTCATTTTACCCTGCATCAATGCTGCTGCAAATTCGTGATATCCATTTCTGCCCGAAGGAACAAATTTAAAGGTCTTGCCTCTGAAAACTATTGGTTCCTTACCTTCTCCATCCAACTTTACCATATAATAGTTTTTGGACATGTATTCGGCCACTTCTGCATTCTGAAAGGTATCCTTATCCATTTTTTTACACCATCCACACCAATCTGTATAGACATCAATAAAAATTTTCTTCGGATTTTTCTCCGTTTCGGCCAATTTGGCGGCTTCATCCCAACTTAACCATTTAACTTCCTGTGCCATGCTACCAAAGGGTAAAATGGCCAGGCCAAAAAGAACGGCTATTTTGAAAAATGATTTGGAAACTAATTTCACGACCATATTTTAAGGGATTAGTCCGACAACAACATCAAAACTAACGAAAATTCAGCAATTTTATTTTGCTATTGCCTTTTCTTTAACAGTCGTGAACAAGTCCTGGACATCGATCTGGTTTTTGATTAAGTCATCAAAAGTTTCCCTTTCCCTGATCAGAATCGCTTTCCCTTCATGCCATAAAACCTCAGGCGGTCTAAATCTTGAGTTGTAATTGCTGGCCATTGTGAAACAATAGGCACCTGCATTCTTAAAGCACAGGATGTCCCCTTCGGAAATCTCACTAATACGCTTATTGCTAGCAAAAGTATCGGTCTCACAAATATAACCTACCACGGAATAATAGCGTTCACGTCCTTCGGGATTGGAGATATTCTCAATGCTGTGGATGGCGCCATAGAACATGGGGCGAATAAGATGGTTGAATCCCGAGTCTACACTGGCAAAAACGGTTGAAGTGGTTTGTTTTACCACATTTACTTTTGCCAAGAAGAATCCTGCCTCACTGACCAAAAATTTACCTGGCTCAAAAGCTAAAGTCAATTCCCTTCCATATTCCTTGCAAAAAGAGTTGAAACGCTTTCCTAATTTTTTACCCAATTCCTCAATATTGGTTTCAATATCCCCTTCTTTATAGGGTACCTTAAATCCACTTCCAAAGTCTATAAACTCAAGATCTTGGAAATTCTTTGCCGTTTCAAAAAGAATTTCGGAGGCGTAAAGGAATACATCTATATCCAAAATGTCACTTCCAGTATGCATGTGTATTCCATTAACCTTCATGTTCGTAAGATTAACGATACGCAGTAAATGAGGTATTTGGTGTATGCTGATGCCAAATTTGGAATCAATATGGCCTACCGATATTTTAGAATTTCCTCCCGCCATTACGTGCGGATTAATTCTGATACAAACGGGAATATCTGGATGCTTGCTACCAAACTGCTCCAAAATGGATAGGTTGTCTATGTTGATACGGACTCCCAATTTTGCAGCTTCTTCGATCTCCTCCAAGGATACCCCATTTGGGGTGAATATAATAGAGCTCGGCTCAAAACCTGCCATGAGTCCCAATTGAACTTCTTGTATGGAAACCGTATCCAAGCCGCTTCCCAGACTATTCATCAATTTTAAAATGGCAATATTTGAAAGCGCCTTTGTGGCGTAGTTTAATTGTAAATTTTTTACGTCTTTGAATGCATTGGTCAATCTATGAAACTGGGAAATTATTTTTTCAGAATCGTATACATAGACAGGGTCACCATAAGTTTTTGCTATCTTTAATAAATCAGTATTTCGCATTGTTCAATATTTTGTGCAAATTTAGACTACTTATTGTTTTTGAGCAAAAATATATAGCAATGGTTGAAAAATGTAACATATTGTTATTAATATAACAATTGTTGGATTTATTAAGTCTACTTTTTGGTTGATACCGCTGTAATTTTAAACAAAAAACTTATGCTGCTACCCATGTTTCCTTTACCGTCCGTTTTTTTTCCTGGTGAGACAGTGGCTCTTCATATTTTTGAAGAACGCTACAAGCAATTGATACAGGATGTGAAGGAAAAGCCTATAAATTTTGGTGTCCCAGCCTATATTGATGGGGAATTGGCGTATGGAACGGAGTTGGAATTAAAAGAAATAATCAAAACCTACGATACCGGGGAAATGGATATTATCTGTATTGGTCGGCGTGCCTTCAAAATAAATAATTTCCATAAAGTTATGGATGGCAAATTATATGCTGCGGGCATGGTGGAATTTTTACCCTATTACGATGATAGCGTTACCACCTTAAAGGAAAATGTCCTCGGCCTAATTATAGAACTCTATGGATTAATGGATGTATCCATTTTGGGTCTTACGGTGGAGAATTTTGATATCTATCAATTGGCACACAAGATAGGTCTTTCCCTTGCACAAGAATATAAACTCTTGAAAATGAACTATGAAAGTGAGCGCCTGTTGTTTATAAAGGCCCATTTAACAAATACGATTCAAGTTTTAAAACAGGTCAACCAATCAAAGGAGATGATAGGGATGAACGGACATTTCAAAAATTTCGACCCTATAGATTTTAAGGATTTTAAAATTTAGCATGGAAGCGGGAGGTGGGATTGTTTTTAAGTAAAAAAGTCTCAGTGGGGATATCACAGTAAGTATGTCTGCTTTAGATCGTTTTTGTTTAGGTGATATGTGAATATAGTGTTAGGTCGATTTTCATCTATTTGCGGTACAATATCTTTGTCCGTGGCACTAGGAATTTTTCTGTTTTATTTAATTAGGGTAAATCCGCTGTGTTTCCTATTTTTGCAACTGAACAATTAGAACCTTCAATTTATGAACCTTCACGAATATCAAGGAAAAGAGATTTTAGCGAGCTTTGGAGTACGCATTCAACGCGGTTTAGTGGCTTATAATGCCAAGGAAGCAGTAGATGCTGCCAAACAATTGACTCAGGAAACCGGGACCGGTTGGCATGTAATTAAAGCCCAGGTTCACGCAGGTGGACGAGGAAAAGGAGGAGGAGTTAAATTGGCGAAGAATTTGCGCGAGGTAGAAGATATTGCTGGATCTATCATTGGTATGAACTTAGTTACTCCGCAAACTTCAGCGGAAGGAAAAAAAGTACATAAAGTTTTGGTTGCCGAGGATGTTTATTATCCTGGGGACAGTGAAACCAGCGAATTTTATATGTCCGTTTTATTGAACAGGGCAGCTGGAAGAAATATGATCATGTATTCTACCGAAGGTGGAATGGATATAGAGGAAGTAGCAGAGAAAACGCCTCACCTTATTTTTACCGAAGAAATAAACCCAGCCACTGGGCTATTGCCTTTTCAAGCAAGGAAAATAGCTTTTAATTTGGGCTTGTCCGGAACGGCTTTTAAGGAAATGACAAAGTTTGTTACCAGTTTATATAAGGCCTATGTGGAGAGTGATGCGAGTTTATTTGAGATAAATCCAGTTCTAAAGACCTCCGATGATAAGATTATGGCAGTGGATGCCAAGGTATCCATTGATGATAATGCACTATATAGAAGAAAGCAATATGCCGAAATGCGCGATTTGCTAGAGGAGAATCCAATTGAGGTAGAAGCAAGGGCAGTAGGTCTTAACTACGTTGATTTGGATGGAAATGTTGGATGTATGGTAAACGGTGCAGGTTTGGCAATGGCTACTATGGACCTTATTAAAATGGCCGGTGGTGAGCCAGCCAACTTCTTGGATGTAGGGGGAACCGCTGATGCCAAAAGGGTTGAAGAGGCCTTTAGGATTATATTGAAGGATCCTGCAGTTAAATGTATCCTGATAAATATTTTTGGTGGTATTGTTCGTTGCGATCGTGTAGCGCAAGGGGTAGTGGATGCCTATAAAAATATGGGAGATGCCATAAAAGTGCCTATTATTGTAAGATTACAGGGTACCAATGCTGAATTGGCTAAAGAAATTATTGATAATTCAGGTTTGGCCGTACACTCCGCAGTTCAGTTTCAAGAGGCTGCAGATAAGGTTAAGGAAGTATTGGCTTAGTACCAATTAGAAATAAAAATTGAAAAGGCAGTGCTGTTACAGTGCTGCCTTTTTTTATTGTGGAAAGACTATTAAAGCTTCATTTCAATTAGTGCCCAACAGGCCAAGATTTGTATGCTTTAAAAGAAAATTTTAAAAGTATGCCCCATAGAAGGATTGGTGAAATGGTGGACAATTTGGGAAAAATCAGAAGTTAACCTAAAAAGTTCTGAAGTATCAGGACTTTTTTTTGTTTTTGTATTTTACGGGACTAATGTCGTGGTCTATTTTCTTTTTTTGCTTCTCCTTGAATCCCGGCTTTTGATGTGCTTTAAAAATGGGTTCCTTCTTTGGTTTGGGCAAAGATAATTTTGGATCCTTTGGGTTCTCCCTGGTCCCGCGATAGTGTATTACCAAACCGTTTAAAAAATTACGTAAAATTTGGTCGCCACATTCTACATAGTTGGGGTGATCTTCCTTTCTAAAAAAAGCGCCCAACTCACTCTTGGTAATTTTAAAATCGACTAATTTTAAAATTTCTACAATTTCATCATCCCTTAATTTTAAGGCCACCCTTAATTTTTTAAGAACATCATTATTGGTCATAAAATAAATTTTTTCACAAGATATTACAAAAAATAGGATGTGGAGCTAGTTTGCGATTACTTTCCTGTATCCCAAGTCGGGAAATCAATGCTATTTAACGTAACTTCGTGTTAAACTGTAATTTATGAGTACGTATTTGGAGAAGTTGGGCATTCTTTCCCAAATGATTTCTTTTGCCAAGGCAGACAAGGAAATTAAAGATTCGGAGTATGATTTTTTGCTGGGTGTGGCAAAACAATTAGAGGTCGATAAGGAAACGTTCGATTCGCTTTTTCATAAGAAAGCAGAAAAGGTCTTGCTTAAATCCGAGGCGGAGCGTATCCTACAGTTTCATCGTCTGGTACTTCTTATGAATGTGGACCAAGAACAGCGCTTGGTCGAAATTGAACAGCTGCATAATATAGGGCTTGGATTTGGACTTCCCCAGGCCGCCATAGAGCAGGTGCTTACCGTTATGCATAATTATCCTGACAAGGTGGTCCCTCCAGCCGTGCTGATCAATATATTCAAAGCTTATAATAATTGATAAAAGTGACATAATGACTTGCTATTAATCAAATTAAGCGACACAATGACATAAAAGTGTGTTCGGTATAACATTTGCCTTTTAGCTCATGAGAATTTAAAGTATAACTTAAAATATAAAAGTCATGAGTCTAGTAAAAAGAAATAATGTTATGTTTCCATCTTTAATGAATGAATTTTTAAGACCAGATTGGTTTGGTGGTGTAGATAACTATAAGCAAAGTGTGCCCGCCGCCAATGTTAAGGAAACCGAAACTGAGTATGTATTGGAATTGGCAATACCCGGTAGGAAAAAAGAAGATTTCAATGTTGAAATCGATAATGACATCCTTACAATTTCTACTGAAGTAAAGAATGAGGAAAACAAGGAGGATGATGGATATACCAGAAGGGAATTTACTTTTTCTTCCTTTAAAAGAGTATTTAGTTTGCCAGAAACAATTTCCTTGGATAAAATCAACGCTACCTACGAAGATGGAATCTTGAAATTTGTTCTTCCTAAAAAAGAAGAGGCATTGCCTAAGCCAAAAAGATTGATTGAAATAGCGTAAGCTTAAAAGTAGTTGTGTATCCTGTAGGATGCATTATAGATTGGTTGGTTGATTGTAAAAGCGCTTCGGGAAATCGAAGCGCTTTTTGTTTTGTTATATCCCAATGAAACCCTTTCTTAATTATAATGTACAGGGATGGTATCTTATTCCTGTTCTTGAAGCGATTTAATTTCGTCCCTTAACTTTGCGGCTTGCATAAAATCCAAATCCTTTGCCGCTTTTTCCATGGCCTTTCTTTTTTCCCTTATCATTTTTTCCCTTTGTTCATTGGTTAGGTACAATAGGTCGGGCTCGGCAGCCTTCATTTCTTCTTTCTCAAAATGATAGGTGGAAACGGAATTTTTAGCCAATACACTGTCTAAACTTTTGTTCAGCGCAGTGGGCGTTATATTGTTTTCAAGATTATAACTGCTCTGTTTTTCACGTCTGTAATTGGTCTCATCTATAGTTTTTTGCATGCTGTTGGTTATTTTATCCGCATACATGATGGCTTTTCCGTTTAAATTCCTGGCTGCACGGCCCACGGTCTGGGTTAGGGACCTTGCACTTCTAAGAAAGCCCTCCTTGTCAGCATCCAAAATGGCCACTAGGGAGACTTCCGGTAGATCCAGTCCTTCCCTCAATAAATTCACCCCTATCAGTACATCAAAAACACCTTTGCGCAGGTCCTGCATAATTTCAACCCTTTCCAAGGTATCCACATCACTGTGTATATAACGACATCGGACATTTATTCTAGTTAAATATTTGGCCAGTTCTTCCGCCATTCGTTTGGTTAAGGTGGTGACCAAGGTACGTTCATCCTTTTCAACCCTCACTTGGATTTCCTCGATGAGATCATCAATTTGGTTCAAGCTGGGACGGACTTCAATTATGGGGTCCAAAAGGCCCGTTGGCCGAATTACCTGCTCTACATAAACCCCTTGGCTCAATTCCAATTCATAGTCGGCAGGAGTGGCGCTTACATAAATAACTTGATTTTGAAGTGCTTCAAATTCCTCAAATTTTAACGGTCTGTTGTCCATCGCCGCAGGCAAACGAAAACCGTATTCCACCAAATTTTCCTTTCTGGACCTATCTCCGCCATACATGGCGTGTACCTGTGGAATGGTAACGTGGCTTTCGTCAACAACCATCAAATAATCTTTTGGGAAATAGTCCAACAAACAGAACGGCCGGGTTCCAGGTTCCCTACCGTCCAAATATCTGGAATAATTTTCAATTCCTGAGCAATATCCCAGTTCCCGAATCATCTCCAGATCAAAATTTGTACGTTCTTCCAAACGTTTTGCTTCCAGGTGTTTCCCTATTTCCTTGAAATAATTCACCTGCAGCACCATATCCTCCTGAATAAGGTGAATGGCATTCTGCAAAACATCCGGGGAAGTCACAAACATATTGGCCGGATAAATATTTAGCTGTTGATACTTTTCCAGTATTTTATTCTTGTAGGGATCAAAGGCCTCAATTTCCTCAATTTCGTCCCCAAAAAAGTGAATTCTAAAGGCATGATCGGCATAACTCGGAAAAACATCCACAACATCGCCCTTTACCCTAAAATTTCCATTTCTAAAATCGGCTGTCGTTCTAGAATACAAACTCTGAACCAGTTGATGAAGGAATTTGGTCCTTGGAATGACTTGGTCTTTTTCTATCCCAATAACATTTTTCTGAAATTCTACAGGATTACCTATACCGTATAAACAGGAGACCGAGGCCACTACCAAAATGTCCCGTCTACCAGATAATAG
>TARA_R100001369_G_scaffold32700_1_pt1 | contig 13822 bp, 15 predicted proteins | sample TARA_R100001369 | Tara Oceans TARA_R100001369 (sample SAMEA2621528) | marine metagenome | biome: marine biome (ENVO:00000447); feature: surface water layer (ENVO:00002042); material: "saline water (ENVO:00002010), including plankton (ENVO:xxxxxxxx)" | depth 5 m | reverse complement strand
ATCAGAACAAAAATAAATTGATCACTTATGACACCAGTGATGAAGATGATGCGATAATTGGCGCTCAGCTAGGCTGTAATGGAATCATTCAGGTATTGTTTGAGCCTTTGGATTTCGAAGATAGCCTAAATCCATGCGAATTGCTTAAAACTGTTGTTGCACAAAAGCATCCTTTAGCGATAAATGTCATGTTCAATTTAAATAGATCTAAAGAGCAAATGGGAACTATTTTGCTAATTGATGAAAATTTAAAATATAGCGGGAGGCAACCGGTTAAAGAAGAATTAGATCTTATCCTTGAACAAGCTCAACTCACTCTTCAAAATAAAAGATCTCATTTTGCTGAATTTTCTATGGATGGAGAAACACAGCATCTATTTATTCAGAATTATCAACCTCCGGCGAAACTGATCATTGTTGGCGCCGGAAATGATGCTCAGATCTTAGCACAACAGGCTGAACTTCTAGGTTGGGAAGTCATCGTAACCGATGGAAGGCCAACGCATGCTAATAAGGAACGCTTCACAAGTTCCTGCCAAGTGATCGTATCAAAACCTGAGCGAATGCTGGAAAATATAGAGATAGACCAAAGGAGTTGTTTTGTACTGATGAGCCATAATTACAATTATGATCTGGCGGTATTAAAACTGTTGCTTGCTGAAGATCAAATTCCATATATCGGAATTTTGGGTCCGATGAAGAAATATCAGCTGATGCAAAATGATCTGGAGGTTGAAGGAATTGAACTTTCCGAAGAAAATAGGAATAAGATCCATGCTCCTATAGGTTTGGAAATTGGTGCTGAAACACCTGCGGAAATCGGACTTTCAATTCTATCTGAAATCCAATCTGTATTGACGCAAACCAGCGCAAGACCGTTAAGAGAGAAGTCGGAACCTATTCATGAGAAGAAAAATAATCGTTTTAAAGAAGTAAAAGTTTGATACAGAATGCTAAAATAGGAGTTGTGATTCTTGCCGCTGGTTCTTCCAGCCGACTTGGATATGCTAAACAGCTAGTAGAATTCAACGGCAAATCTTTATTGCAACATGCGATAGATGTCTCAGGTTTACTTGATTTTGACAGCAAAGTTTTAGTGTTAGGAGCTAGAAAAGAGAAGATAGAAAGTGAATTAGAGCTGAAGGGATTTGAAGTTGTAACGAATGAGAGCTGGGAAGAAGGAATGTCTTCTAGTATAAAGAAAGGCGTATTGCGGTCTCAAGAATTATTAAATAATTTGGACCATATTTTAATATTGTTATCAGATCAACCCTTTGTGAGTAGAGAAAGAATTGAGGAATTGATACAGGTTCAGTTGGACAAAAATACTCAAGCTACCTATTCAGAATACGCAGGAGATATTGGCGTTCCTGCAATTTTTTCCGCAGAAGTTTTTCATGATTTGAAAGGATTGAAAGGAGATCAGGGAGCGAAAAAACTCATTCATGATCAGAAATTAAATTACGAGATCGTAAAATTTGAAATGGGAAATTTTGATGTAGATACTGCAGAAGATGTAGAATTATTAAAACAGATGGAAGAAGAATGAAAGTGAATGTAAAATATTTTGGTGTGATCGCTGAATCAGCCGGGAAAAACGAAGAAGTTTTAGAACTGAAGCAAGGATCATCTGTAAAAGATCTAAAGAATCAGCAGATCAAAAAGTATCAGATTCAAGATGCAGAATCGGTACAAATTGCCGTGAATCAGGATTTAAATAATGAAGCAGAACTAAAAGAGGGCGATGAGGTGGCTTTTTTACCACCATTTGCAGGAGGCTGATGAGATACGACAGACAAATAAAATTAGATGAAGTTGGAGTTTCCGGACAGGAAAAACTTCACAGTGCCAGTGTACTTATAGTTGGTGTGGGCGGACTTGGATGTCCTGCAGCGCAATATCTAGCAGGTGCTGGTGTAGGGAAGATTGGCTTGATGGATCATGACAAAGTTTCTATCACCAACTTACATCGTCAGGGTTTATATAATGAGGATGAAATTGGTAAGTCTAAAGCAATTGTAGCTAAAGAAAAGTTACAGCGATTGAATAGTGAAATAGAACTAGTTGCAATTGAAGAGGCTTTAACGATTGATAATGCGGAAAAGCTCTTCAGGGAGTATGATCTCATCATTGATGGAACCGATAATTTTGAAACTAAATATCTGATTAACGACGCTTGTATTCTGGAAGGAAAACCCTGGATATATGCTTCCATTTATAAGAATGAAGGGCAGCTTTCGGTATTCAATTATCAAAATGGACCAAGCTATAGATGTCTTTTTCCGAAGACAACCCGACAAAATATAAGTTGTGAAACAACGGGAGTATTAGGAGTAGTACCAGGAATTTTTGGAATGCTTCAGGCGATGGAAGCTCTCAAGATAATTTTAGGTATTGGTGAAGTTCTTTCTGGGAAACTGAAGTTGTCGAATCTGCTTTCAGGTTCAGAACAAATTCTGAAGCTTCAGAAAAAGCAAGAAGAGATCGATAAGATCAGGGAAAATGGAATTATTCCGGTTAAAATAGAATGCAAGATAAGTGATGAATCCAAGCTATATTTAGATATTCGGGAGATTTTTGAACAACCCAGAATTACTTCAGAAAAAGTGATCCATATACCGATGAGCGATCTTGATGAACGACTTTGGGAAATTCCAAAGCAAGAAGATGTATACGTTTTTTGTCAGTCGGGTAAACGAAGCAAAAAAGTTGTGGATCTCTTGAAAGCTGAATATGGCTTCGATAATCTTAAAAATGTAGAAGGAGGAATAGAAACAATAATTTCAGAATCTACAAATGGCAGTTAAAAATTTATTACGTCATGCTGTTCCGATAGCTATCGGAATTGTTTCAGCATCTATTTCTATAATAGAAATAAAAGAATATAAATATCATCAAATGAGACCCTGAGTCAAGCTCAGGGTGACGATAAGTTAGAAAGTGATTAAATAGAATTTAATGGATAAGAAAAAACCAAAGAAAGTATTTGTTCAGGGCGCCATTCCGCCGGAAAAGATAGCGACTTCCATTGCAAATCATCAGTCTAAGACCAATATTGGTGCGCATAGCATCTTTCTTGGACAGATTCGTGCCGATGAGATCGATGGTAAAACGGTTAGCGCTATTGAGTATTCAGCTTACGAGGAAATGGCAGAAAGTGTTTTTCATGAGATCAGGGAAGCGGCCTTTTCAAAATTTGATATCACCTGTGCTCATATCTATCATAGTCTGGGCCCAGTGAAAACTGGCGAAATATGCCTGTTTGTTTTTACTTCTTCAGCACATAGAAAGATAGCGATTGAAGCCTGTAACTATTTTGTAGAGGAGATCAAGGCCAATGTGCCCATTTTTGGAAAAGAGATTTTCGAAGATGAAACCCACCAATGGAAAGTGAATAAATAGATGGTTGATATTACCCATAAAATAAATACGTTGAGGGAAGCGACCGCGATTGCGATCGTGCGAACTTCCAGTGAAGAAACAATAAAGGCGCTGCAGGAAAACAGAGTTCCGAAAGGCAATGTTTTTGAAATGGCCAAAGCGGCAGGACTCCTGGGAGTAAAGAAAACTCCAGATCTTTTGCCCGATTGCCATCCGCTACCTATTGAATATACGGGAATAGAATATGAGATAAACGGATTAGAGATCCAGATCTCAGTGAAGGTTAAGACAATTTATAAGACCGGTGTTGAGGTGGAAGCAATGCATGGCGCGAGTATAGTTGCGCTTACGATGTATGATATGTTGAAACCTATCGATAAGCATGTAGAGATTGGGACTATAAAACTTCAGAATAAAAAAGGAGGAAAATCTTCTTATAAAATAGATGCCGAAGGATTGACTGCGAAGGTTGTTGTTTGTTCCGATACTATTTCCAAAGGACAAGGAGAAGATAAAGCCGGAAAGGCGATAGTTTCAAAATTGGAAGCACTTGGAATTAAATCTGAAAGAATTATTATTCCAGACGAGCCTGAAGAAATAAGATCAGCTTTAAATTCTGCAGAAGCAAATATTGTAATTTTTACAGGAGGAACTGGCGTTAGTTCGCGTGACGTAACTCCGGAAACTATAGAACCAATGCTGGATCTGAAACTGAAAGGCGTTGAAGAACAAATGAGAAATTACGGTCAGCAGCGCATGCCATATGCGATGCTTTCCAGATCTGTAGCCGGAATTAAAAACGGAAAAGTAGTGCTGGCATTGCCTGGGTCTACAAAAGGCGCTGCAGAATGTATGGATGCAATATTTCCGCATGTATTGCACGTTTTTAAAGTGATAGAAGGAAAAAGACATGACTGAAGAGAAAAAGAAAATAGTAGATAATTTTGGTAGAGCACACACGTACCTCAGGATCTCCCTGACAGATCGTTGTAACCTTCGTTGTTTCTACTGCATGCCGGAAGAAGGCATAGAATTGATGGAGAAATCCAATATCATGAGCATTGAAGAGATCATTGCACTTGCTACTACTTTTCGAGATCTGGGAGTGGATACGATTCGGCTTACCGGTGGAGAACCATTGGTACGTAAGAATTTCGGATTTCTGGTTGAGGAACTGGCAAAACTTGGAGTGACGTTAAAAATCACTACCAACGGAATTATGCTGGATAAATATCTGGATCTATTTAAGAAGGTAGGCTTAAAAAAGATCAATTTAAGTCTGGACACTTTAGATAAAGCAAAGTCGGTTTTTATCACGAAGCGGGATTATTTTGAGCGTATCATGAAGAATATTGAAATGGCGCTGGAAATGGATATGGAAGTGAAATTGAATATTGTATTGATTAAAGGTGTGAATGATAACGAGATCAATGATTTTATTGAACTAACTAAACATAAGAAGCTTGCGGTCAAATTCATAGAATTTATGCCTTTTAAAGGCAATAAATGGGACTGGAGCAAAGGCGTATCTGAAAAGGAAATTTTGGAGATCGTTTCTGAAAAGTTCGGCGATATTGAAGAACTTAAAAACCCTAAACATAGCACCTCAAACAATTTCCAGGTGAAGGGTCATATAGGAAGTTTTGGAATTGTGAGTACTATTACCAATCCATTTTGCGATGAATGTAATCGCATTCGGCTAACTGCAGATGGAAAAATGAAGAACTGCCTTTTTGCGAATTCCGAAACCGATCTGCTTACACCTATGCGTAATGGCGAAGAAATGAACGATCTTATTATAAATGCGATCAAGACTAAAAAGTTTTCTCGTGACGGGATGGATGTAAAAATGGATGCCGAGCATTATGAACAGAACAGGTCTATGATCTCAATAGGAGGATAATGGTAACAATTGAAGAAGCACATAAGATAATCAAGGATCAGCAGGTTAAGCTTAAAACAGAAACAAGAAAACTGAGCGATTGTTTTGGTTATTCGCTTTCAGAAAATATAATCGCGCCATTCGATATGCCTTCTTTTGACAATTCTGCGATGGATGGCTACGCCTTGTGCGGAATTTCTCAGGAATACATTATTATTGGTGAAGTTGCTGCAGGTGATAAAAAAGATTTTATATTGAAGAAGGGAGAAGCGGTACGCATCTTTACTGGCGCAAAAGTTCCTGAAAATACTTCCGCAGTCATGATGCAGGAGAAAACCAATGTTCAAGGGAATAAACTCACTTTGGACCAAATGCCGAAGGAAGCACAAAATATCCGTAGGAAAGGAGAAGAGTTAATCCAAGGACAAGTTGTTTTCGAAAAAGGAACTGCGATCACTCCGGCAGGAATTGGGCTGATAGGAAGTTTGGGGATTCAAAAAGTTGAGGTTTATAAAAAACCACTTATCAATTTAATCACTACAGGAAATGAATTGATCGATCCCGGAAAGCCGAGAGCAGAAGGGCAGATCTACGAATCTAATAGTTATGCCCTTGCTTCAGCTTGTGAACAATTCGGATTTAAATGTGAGAATAAGAAGCAAATCGAAGATGATTTTGAAGCAATAAAATCGGGAATTAAAAAATCCTTAGAAACTACGGATGTATTGATCCTTTCCGGCGGAATTTCAGTTGGAGATTATGATTTTGTGAAGCAAGCTTTGGAAGAGAATGGAGTAGAAGAACAGTTCTACAAAGTATTTCAGAAACCTGGAAAACCACTTTACTTCGGAAGAAAAGAAGATAAGTTTGTATTTGCTTTACCTGGAAATCCGGCATCTTCATTGACTTGTTTTTATGTGTATGTAGTGCCTTTTCTTTATCAGCTAAGCGGATCAGCTAAAAGCGGATTACAGCGATATTATTTCCCTATATCCAACGATTTTGAGAACAGAGGCGATCGGCCTTCATTTTTTAAAGCAACCATAAATAATGGGGAGGTCGAAATTTTAGATGGTCAAGGTTCCTCTATAATATTGTCTATGGCACATGGAAACGCGCTGGCTTTTATCGATGCTGAAACTTCGCTTAAAAAAGGGGAAAAGCTAGAATGTCTTCTAATCTCATAATATGCCTATAGAATACCTGCCATTTATCTTTTTCGTTATTGCATTATTCTACAGCTCTGTGGGATTTGGGGGAGGCTCTAGTTATCTGGCAATCTTGAGTCTGGTTCTCACCGACTTTTATGAGATACGTTCTACTGCGCTAATTCTAAATATCTGTGTGGTCACCATAGGAACAATCGTTTATATTAAAAACGGAGTTTTAAAGCCGAAATTGATCTGGCCATTTTTCGTTTTAAGTATTCCACTAGCTTATCTTGGAGCTCAGTTAAAACTTTCACAAACTGTATTTTTTTTGATCTTAGGTAGTGCCTTAGTGCTAGCAGGAATATTTATGCTTTTGAGGTTTGTACAAAGCAAAATGGAGTCGGTGGAATTCTCTAATTCCAAGAAATTATTATTAGGAGGCACCATTGGTTTGCTTTCGGGAGTTTCAGGAATTGGAGGTGGTATATTTTTATCTCCGGTACTAAATCTTCTAAAATGGAAAGACCCAAGAATTATTGCATCGCTTGCTTCAATTTTTATCCTTGTGAATTCTGTCGCGGGTTTAATTGGTTTGAGCGTTGCCGGCACCTTTAAATTAGATCATGAACTTGTTATAAAATTGATCCTTGCAGTTGTTCTAGGAGGAAGCATGGGTTCTTATTTATCCAGTAAGAAATTCAATTTGAAAATTCTAGGTATTCTTACCGCAGTGCTAGTACTTTATGTAGGACTTCGTTTAATTTTGGATTATGGTTTTGGAGTTACATCATAAGTGAAAATATCAATTATTTTCGCAATTCCAATACTCAACACATATTATAAAAGCAGATTTTTATAATAATATTTGTTATTGTTTAAAATTATCACTCATTTTCTTATCTGCTTATCTATTTATTCCTTGGAATCTAAAATCACAATTTCAAAATTTCCAACATTTGTTATTTAGTATTTTCAATTACTGGTTGTTTGAAAGTGTTTTTTGGTCCGATAAAAAGTGGATATAAGTTTCTTTTTAATTATTGCTATGTCCTTGAGTATAAGTAACACTGGCTAAATCGCGGTTAAATTTGCATTTTCTTTCCTACTCACAGATTTAGCCACCATAACCGAAACAGCGGCATCTCCTGTAACGTTTATCACAGTTCTGCACATATCAAGAGGACGATCAACCGCAAATATTAATGCCAGACCTGCCTCGGGAATTCCCGCCTGAGCAAGCACTATTACCAACATTACCATACCGGCACCTGGTACCGCTGCAGAACCTATAGAGGCAAGCGTTGCGGTTACAATAATCATTAGTTGGGCACCAAGACTAAGGTCTATTCCAAAGGCCTGTGCAATAAAAACGGCTGCCACTGCCTGATAAAGACTGGTGCCATCCATATTAATGGTTGCGCCTATGGGCAGAACAAAACTAGCCACTTCTTTAGGAACATTAAGATTGTTTTCCACACAATCGATAGTAACCGGAAGAGTTGCTGCACTGGAACTGGTAGAAAAAGCCAGCAATTGGGCAGGGGCTATTGCGTTATAGAAAAACTTGGGAGTTTTACGCGCAGATATCCAAACAATGGCGGCATACAATGCAAGCATTAAAATTAACCCTGTAATAACAGTTATGGCATATAAGGCTAGCGCAGAAAAAAGATCGGCACTGGGAGATTCCACAACCAAGGATGCTAGCAAGGCAAATACACCATAAGGTGCTGCCAGCATAATTAGATCTATCATTTTCAAGATTACATCATTAAAACCATTAAAAAAATCCTTTACCGGTTTAGTTGTTTCTGACGGGATCAATATGAGCCCTATTCCAAAGAAAACCGCAAAGAATATCACCTGAAGCATTTTAGTGTTGTCACTGGCTGCAAAGAATATATTTGAAGGTACAATATCTTCTAACGCCTGAAGTGGACCAGTTTCTTTTTGATCCTGTGCAATTTCAATTCGGCCTTGAACCTCACTTGCATAACTGTTTAATAAATTAGTACGGGTATTCTCAGAAATGGCATCACCCGGTTTAATTAAATTTACAAGTACCAACCCAATAGATACGGCCATGAAGGTGGTGAGAATAAAGGTAAATACTGTTCTTGTACCCATCTGGGATAACTTAGTAATATCTCCAAGGTCTGAAACACCTTTTATTAAAGAGGCTAGAATGAGAGGGACTGCTATAAGTTTTAGAGAATTTATAAATATGGTCCCGAAGGGTTTAACCCAGTCCATAATTAGATCGGCACCCCATGAGAACTGTGAAAGTAATAGGGCAAAAAATACCCCCGCTAACATCCCAAGAAGTATTTGCCAATGCAAAGCAAGTTTTTTATTTTTCAATCTGTTTAATTTTTATGATCATTCTGTTTTTATAAACTAATTAATTCCTTCCATTGTCAGGACTGTTATAGTCCATACAATTACACATGAAAGATAAATTCCTATAGTGTTAGCTATAAAAGCTCTTTTTATCTCGATACCAAATAACCAGGCAGCAATGGTGCCTGCATAAACACCTGTACCTGGGATGGGAATCATTACAAAAATTAATAATCCCCAAAAGCCATATTTCTGCACATTTTTGCCAGCTCCAAATTTGGCCTTTCTTGCGACATACAAGGCAGATTTTTTATAGAATCTCCATTTAAGTAAATATTTATTTACATTATTCAAAAAGAACTGCATTACTGGGAATACCATCACATTGGCAGCAAAGCAAACGGTAAAGGCCAGATAGTAATTTACATTATTAAAAATAGCATAAGGTATTCCAACTTTTGCCTCCCCGAAAGGAGAAATACTCCAGAGCATTGAAGTAAGTACATCATTGAGCATAATAAAATTTTAAGTTTCCAAGGTTAGTAATAGGTGTTGTAGGGCAATAAAAATGTGATTTCTGCAACTAATGAAATCGAGATAACTTTTAATAAGCTACTTGACATTAACATTATAGGAGAAATTAATCTAGGCAGACCTGGATTAAAAAATAAATTGAAATTATTATTATCAATTATGTTTCTAAATATAAAGTGTAGATGTTTATCCATATTCACAACTAAATCCTAAGCTCATTATTCAAGAGTCGCAACTCTAAGTCCTTTGGCTAGATCTGATTTTTTTTTGCGCTTTAGCTGAAGCCTCATTTAACAGTCAATCCGCTCCGTTTACGAAATGGAGCAGACCAACAGTTAATAAGATATAGTTGAAAAATATTAAGCGGTATGTTTTAAAATTGTTATTGCATTCGAATACTTTTGCAACTCCATCACCAATTTTTCTGCATTTTTGATTTCATAATCCTGAGTATAGTTAAGGGCGTAGTTAAATAAATTAACGGTTAATGGTACGGCTGTATTGTTCTCGTAAAATTCCAAATCTACTCTGGTTAGATTTTTTACAGGTTTGTTATGTGAGCTATATTCCTCATAATGAGACAAAATCTTAACCTGACTTATTTTAGTTAGGTCTACGTGATGAATCAGGAAATCACTATCAGGTTCCTGAACGAATAAAAATCGCTTTTTTAAAATATCGATTCCTGCAATATTGGAATTCCAGATAAGTTTAAAAGTGATATTAATACTTAAGCTTAATGCTTCTTCTTTAAATTTTCTTCGAAGGTTTTTTCTTTTTGTGCTGACAAGAAATGGTAATAGGATAAATGGTATAAAACATAAAATCACCAATATACCCGAAACAATGATAAAATCTATTTTCATTTTTCTGAATTTTAAATATTAATCCTTTAAGTTAAAAGCTCAATTATCTCAATGGAATATTAAGCTAGCAGAATGTTTACAGGTAGTATAACCTGCGAAAGGATTTTACAGAAAAGTATGGAAAGGAAAAATAATGTCCGGAAGACTTAACCCCGGAACTAAAAAATGACAACTGAAATAATAGGCCCTAGACTTTGATAGTAGTCTGGAATCTTCTCCAGTAAGTATAGCACTGGATGGGAAATTAACTCGGGTATTAAAATTATCTATAGAAGTTGTTAGATGCGAGGCAGACAGGTCAACAAGATCTTCAGATAGCTGCTGGGCAGTGATCTTATTATCTAAGGGTATCGGAATTGCATCTATAGAGAAGGCATGAAAGGAACTGCTGGCTAAAAGCAACATGAATAAAACACCTAGCATTCTTATATTTTGCATTGTACCTTAAATGAATTGCACATCAAATGTATATATTAAATATGTTAAATTTTAAAAAATATTTTCAGATTTGTTAATATTTTATCATCCAAATAAAACCCTGTTTTCTTCTTCATAATCCCGATATTGAAACAACTTTAATTCTTTAAAATTTAATATTGTAAAAAAAATTACATGTTAAAAAATAATATACATTTGCTTCGTTTAACAACCAAATCAATATCAAAAAAATGAAAAAATTATTACTTTCCTTTTATGCGCTTGCATTAGCATTAAGTGTAGTTTCATGTAAAGAAAATACTACTGAAACAACTGTCGAATCTGATGAAGCTTATGAAGCTCCTGCAGAAGTAATCGAAACTCCAGTTATGGAAGAAGTAGATACCACTGTGATCGATTCAACTTCGGTAGATGCTACTGCTATTCAGTAGGTGAAAATAAATTAATCTTATCAAAAACCGTTGTCAATCAACGGTTTTTATATTTTTTAGGATTTTGAAATCACCAAAGAGAAAGATCTAGAAAAGCACTTCTTCGAAGGAAACATCTTCTCCCGATAATATGAATATCTTATTTTTGAGGCTGGAAGTATTTGCCTGAAGATTCCTATAATAATCTACATATTCATGATCAGGCTCTTTTAAACCTAGTATAACCAGATCGGCTTCCCGGCTGGATTCAGCAAGAATTTCTGGAAATTGTCTATTGCCCGCAATAATTAATTCATACTTGGCAGAAGATCGCATTTTTTCTATCATATGGGCAAGATTACCTTCAGCGTCGTTCGCAGCCGATTCATTTGGCACTACCATTTTAATTGTAAGATTTGCATCTCTCCATTCTAGACTTCGTTGCAGTAAATGCGCCATCACGATCATAAGGGCTCCATTTAATTTTAAGCCTCCCCACCACAGGTCTATATTTTCTTTGGGATTAGCATTATAATCTTCTTCCATATCCAGGATCATCACATTTCGCTGAGCTCTAAAGAAATAAGCAATCATGTCACAATAATCCGGTAAATGACTTTCCTCGCGGGTATCTCCAAGAATAATGGTATTAGGTTTAAGGCTTCCCAGACCGTAATGATCTATCATTGTTTTAGCACCTATAAATGGATTGGCTGCCGGTATTATATGAACCATGCTAAAAATATTCCTTTTCCTTAAAAATTGTTTGGTATTCCGCTCAAGGTCTTTTAACCTTTTCTTGTTGATGTTCTGCTCTGTAAGCACCGTCGCCACTGTCATTAATGCTTTTCCCTGTATAAAACTATTAGCCATTGCAATAAGATGCCAACGGCTTAAAGGAGCACCCGATAGAACCAGGAAATGGGGCCTCCAGTTCTTAGGGTCGGCTACATCACCTAAACGCATAAGACTGGATCTTATAAGACTTAGCAGAATGCCACGTTCTACTCCACCCCAGGTTTTCTGAAGATTTCGCTTTTTAAGCCAGAAGAAGATAGCAGATACAAATACAGCAGCAATTAGAGTAGCCCACGGATTTATAAGTATCATAGCTCCTATACAACCGGCAGCACCCAATAATGAAAAGAACCAATGAACCTTGAACCGTGGACGAAAGGAAGGGGATTTTATTACATTTTCAACTCCTGCAGAAATATTAAGCACGCCGTAAGCTGTTAGAAAAAACATAGTGAGCACAGGAGCTATCATATTAAGATCTCCAAGTAATACTGCAGTTATCGTAAAAATAAGTGTAAATAGGGTCCCCATTCGAGGAAGGTTTTCTTTTCCGCTTCCTTTGCCAAGCCTTGCCATGACCGGAGGTAATACGCCATCACGAGCTAGAGCTTGTAAAACTCGCGGGGCAGCCATGGTACTGCCAAGCGCGCTGGATAAAGTAGCACCCCAAACTCCAATCAAAATGGCGTCACCCCAAAATGCGATCCTTCGCATAATCATTGGATCTTCAATTAGACTAAGTGAGTCGACTCGTGTGGCCAGAATAACCGGCAGCACCATATAAATAATATATCCTGCACCTACCGCCATAAAAGTTCCTCTAGGTATTGATTTACTTGCATCTTTTAAATCACCGGACATGTTAACCCCTACATCTATACCGGTTACTGCTGGAAAAAAAACAGCGAAGACTACCCAAAAAGGAACAGAATTTTCTGGAGATGCACCCCATAACTCTATTTCCGTAGATTCTATAGGGCTGCCAAAAATTAGTGAGATAAGAGAAATAGCAATAGCGGCAAGAATGAAATATTGCACTCTACTAGCTGCCTTAGCCGAAATTAGAGCTACCCCGGCAACAAATAGAATAGCAGCTACAGCTATTATTTTTTCATTTAATTGCGGAAATACTTGGACAATACTTTCCGCAAAACCGACGGTGTACATAGAAACAGACAATGCTTGTGCCAGATAAAGTGAAATACCAACTGCTCCCCCACTTTCTATTCCAAGGGAGCGGCTTATCATATAATAAGCGCCTCCAATTTTTACCTGTTGATCTGTTGCAATGGCTGCTAAGGAAAGTGAGGTGAGGAAAGTGATGGAAGTTGCCAAGGTTACTATAATAAGACTTCCCAATAATCCAACATTTCCCACTACCCAGCCAAACCGGAGGTACATAATTACTCCAAGTATGGTGAGAATGGAAGGAGTAAAAACACCAGCGAAGGTGCTTAGCCCAGCTGCTTTTACGGCACCTACCTTATTTTTAGTTTTATTTTCCACGCTATATTGAAATAGGTAGCTTCAAGATAGAAAAGGAATTGCAGAGGAAAATGAAAAAATCAAAAAAAATTTACTTTAATCAGAAAGTATTATAAATAAATAGATTTAGAATAGTAATAAAAGCTTCGGACACTAATTTCCTAACTTCAATCTAATATAAACTTATAAAATGTGAGATTATTTATTTACTTAAGTCTGCATTTTTGATTTTTAGCGAAATAGTTAGATGGGAGCTAGATTAAAGATTTCATTTTTAGGAACTGTGTAAATATAAATTCGGGTTTTGCAGGTTTTGTAAAAAATAGTTACCAACTAAATAAAACAGAATTAAAAATTTAAACTGGTTGGAACCTGTAACGCATTAACAATTGGAACCTAATATTAGGGTGATGAAAGGAGTGGAGATGAATAATATAATGGGATGTGAAGTATAAATACAAAAAAACCCGCAACATCGTTACGGGTTTCTTGGGTGGTGCCTCCAGGAATCGAACCAGGGACACAAGGATTTTCAGT